>Ga0209634_1001805_pt1 | contig 15336 bp, 8 predicted proteins | sample LinPmetageLP40_FD_184043 | JGI IMG/M metagenome (GOLD analysis project Ga0209634, IMG submission 184043) | Marine viral communities from the Pacific Ocean - LP-40 (SPAdes) (version 2) | ecosystem: Environmental > Aquatic > Marine > Oceanic | place: Pacific Ocean | collected 2010-08-26
ACACCCTAACAAAGTTTTATGAATTTTAATTACAGATAGAGTTCCCATAGAGTTCCCAAATAAAAGTTTTTTTACTGGTAAGCCAGAATCAGTATGGTACTTTAATAATAGAAGTGTTTTGATTTAGAGTGTTTGATTACAAATCAATTGCTCTACCAGCTGAGCTACAAGGGCATTTTGTTTCGTAGCCAGTTTTTAGTGCAATAAGTCATAATAATCAATCCCAAATAAGAAACAGTTCTAAACGAAAGTAGAAATGTTGTTATGAAAAGTTGCTCAAATGTTCACGGTCAATGGAGTTCCCATAGAGTTCCCAATGGTCAAAAAGAACATCATAGAGTTCCCGTAGAGTTCCCGTTCCCGATCCTAGTTTGGGAAGATACTTGCAGCGCATTTCCACTTTTACTCGTGTAACAAAAAGTAAAAACAAAAGGAGTATTATTATGGAAACACAAGAACGAAAAAAATACACGGAAGCTATGATCAAGAAGCTACCGAAGAAAAATCAGAAATACTATGTGCTAGATTCAGAGGTCATTGGACTAAGAATATATGTTCAGATAACTGGTGAAAAATCTTTTTATCTTCAAAGGTACATAAAGGAATTTAAATATTCCAAGAAAACTAAAATAGGTGATTGGCCTGAAATGAGTATTAGCGCATCAAGGAAATTGGCTGCTCTAATCAAGGCAGATAATGTTCAGGGTAAAGATCCAATAGTTGCTGCTGCTGAACGTGCAGCTGAAAAAACTTTAGGTGATGTACTCGCGGAATTCGTGGCCAAAAAACATGATCAAAAGACCAATGATAGACAGAAACGAAAAGCTGAAAAAACCAGTATTGATGCATGGTTAGTGGGCAATAGTCAGGACCCTAAAATCATATCTGTATGGAAGAAATTTAGAGATGATTTAAACATCAAATCTAAACAATTAAGCAAGATTAATTCTGAAACTATCCTTGAATATCATGCTGCCGTATCAACTAAAAATACTTATGTTGCTAATAGAATGGTTGGAGTAATACGAAAACTTTATACTTATGCAAAAGATAAAGGTTACTACACTAGCGATAATCCAGCAGCTAAATTGAAACAGAAACTGAATAAAGAGATTCAGGATCACCATGATTATTATTCTACAAAAAGTATGAATAAGATAATTGCAGCTGCTTTAAAAATATCAAAAGTGCATAGCAAAAGAGTTGGTTGTTTCGCGATTCTCGCTTCATTATTCTGTGGTGGAAGACCGCCGTCAGAAGTTTTTAATGTAACTGTTGATCAGGTTGATCTTAAAAATAAAGTTATTCATTACAAGAAAACTAAAACTGGACAATGGTCTAGGCCTATTACTCCAAGAATGGTTGAGCATCTTGAATTGATTATAAAACATAGATCAAATGGTGATCCAGTTTTATATTATCCTAAAGATGATTTAAGACATAAGTACTTATTTCCGAATAGTACTTATGGTTTATTACGTAGGAGTAAAAGAGGTTTGAAACCTTGTAAGCTGCTGCATCTAAAAGATGTAAGAAAGTTATTTGCAGAAATAAAAAAAGAGGCTGGAGTTGAAGATAGGGACCTTAAAAGCTTACGTCATACATTTGCAGTTTTCTGTGTATCACAAGGTATTTCTTTAAGAGTTATCCAGAAATATCTAGGCCATAAATCTATACAAACAACCGAGATTTATGCTGCCGTAACAGATGATTTTATTCAGCAAGAGTCTGAAAAAATTGCAGCTGGATATGTTGCATAGTTTCTTGATCCATGTTTTGTGTGCCGTTATACTCCGAACATGGACACCGAAAAGAAGTTAGAGAAGATTAAAATACTTGCGTACCAAAAAAATGTTTCTCTTGATCAGGTTATAAATTACGTACAAGGAATTCCGTCTAAAGCTACTGCTAACGATAAGAAATATACTTTCGTATATTACTGGACCAAACTTGCTGCACCAGCCTATAAGAAAAAAAATTTTAGTGTAAGACAAATTCATATCAGGTTAGCTAAACACCCAAAGTTTAAAAATATAATTGATCAGTATTATAAGGGTGAGAATAAAAAAAAGTTTAATGATAAAAGCTTCAAGGATTATAAAGACGTAAGTTACATTAATGATCTACCAACTAACGGTTTGTTTAAACGTTACAAACTATGTGAAAGATTATTTAAACAAACTCCATTAGTTAATAAAAGATTCTTAAATTCTGTTTTAAGAAGAAAGTAAGTTCCCGTTCCCAGTTTGGGAAGTTCGCTTTACTGCAAATAGTTATTTTTCATGAGATATCGTTTGCATGACATTATTTTACAAACCACAAGAAGCAGCAAACATTTTAAGTATATCAACTAGAACACTTGCTAACAAAAGAGCCTTAGGCAATGGGCCTCCGTACTTGAAGCTTAATGGAGTTATCAGATATCCGATTGATGCATTTGAAACTTATTTAAATAAACATCTTCATCATAACGCGAGGTATGTGAAGTGAAGTATATCTATAATCCAGTAACAAATGATCTTGATGAAATAGAAAAAATTCCTGATCTAGAAGACAGACTAGAAAAAGGAATTGCAGATAAAGAAGCAAGAGATTCAGGTTGGAAAGACACAAAAGAATTAGAGGATTACTTATCAAGAGATACGTCAGGATCAAAAGGTGCATGGGATAAGTATGTTAAGGAAACTGCACACAACGAAAAAGTTGATCAAGAAATAGTTAATTTCGGAGATAACTTTCAACCCAATAAAAAACCAATCAAGTCAGGCAAGTATGATCCCAATGAATGGGTCATGCATATAGCAGCAATGTATGGAGGTGAAGAATCTAAAAAATTTGAAAAAGATTTAATTGAAGATGTTCAAATCCAACCCAATGGAGAGTTACGTGGAATGCTAACTGGCAAAAACTATGATGCTAAGGAGGCAATCAAAATGAATGAGAAATACGATAGGAACTTTACTAATCCTGAAGTTGGTAAAGATAAACAAACATATCTAACTGCTAACGAAAAAGTGTTAGCTAACTTTAATCCACAAGAAGCACTTAAATATACTAACGGAGGTAAGGACCAAGAAAACGTTAAGTATATGCGTTATGTAAAAGCTAAAGCTAAAAGAATTAATAGTGCAGCTATTCTTAAAGATAAAAAAGAAAATCCTAAAAAGTTTAAAAAAGAAAATGACAAGTTGTTTGAAAGCATCTTGGATAATTTAGGTACAAATAAAACAGCAATGCTCACAGAAGAGCAGAAAAAAGATCCAAAAATTATAGAGATGCCTTTACCAGATTTTGGAAAAGAAATTGAAAAAATGGAAAAGGAAAAAGAAAAAGAAAAGGAAACTTATAAAATTAGACTTCCAAGAGATCCAATGACAGTAAAGTTTGAGAAGATGATGCTGGAAAGTGATCTTGAAAAAGAAGCTAACCGTATGAGTGGAATAGGTAAGTTTGATCAACGTGCAAGATTTGCTGGAGGTGGTAACGGCAGCACACCTAAAACACCCCAAACATATCAGAAACAAATTGAAGACCTTTATGGGATCCAACTAACTGGACAAGAAACTATCGCTGAACTTTTAGAATTAGTTAAGGAGTTAAAAAATGACAAGTAGATACGTAAGGCCAAATAGAAATCCAAGGTATCAACAATCTTTAGATTTAGCAGAAGAAAATAATCAGCTGCTTAAAGATAATAATTTTCAAAATGTTTTAGCAGTATCAAATCTAGAAAGTGAAGTTACCAGAATGAAAAATTACTTGGAAAGAATTGCTGGAAACATAATTCCTAGGAATGAAAGATTAACAGATGCTTATTTAAAATTGACTTGCCGTTACACAGACATGGTGGGTCTACTAAGAACGCGTGAGGATAGACTTGATCTATTAGAACGTGAATTAAGAAATTGTAATTCTGATCATTGGTTATTTGCCGAAGAAGATTCAGAAGACAATGCAGATGCAGCAGAAGAAGAGCCTGAGCCTGAATCTAAACAATCGGAGTTTGATTTTGGAACAGATTTTACGGAGTACGAACTCAAATATAGAAAAAAACATTAACGCATAAACAAGGAGTATTATTATGCCATTCGACCCAAACAAACACAGGAAGACAAGTCAGAAATTAGCCACGTTACAGAACACAAAACAACTGATTTGGAAAATAGATAAACCCAAGAAGAAAGACTATGTAAGGATTTATGGTGAAGCACTAGAAGACTTACACGTAGTTAATTGTTTTGATCAACGTGACGGAGGTGGAGAAGAAAAGCTATGGCTTATCCAAGGCACAACAGATGCGGAAGAAGATAAAATTCTTGCTGCACTTAACCCTGATGATATTTTAAGAGTTATAGTTGCACCAGTTTATATCCGTGCAAACAAACAAACTTATATTTGGTTAGCTAAACAAGGTAAGGCATCACTTGATGAGCCACACCCAGTACACTTGCAGATACAAGATTGTATTAGAGTTGCACAAAAGAAATGGTGCAAGATATATTGGGAAAAATCTTCTAAAGCTTATCAATGCACACCACCAGAAAATGCAGAAATATTTGGTGATGTTGATTGGCCTACAAAAGAAGAGATTCAGTTACATTTAGAAAAATCTTTTAATGACAGAATAATTGATACCGTTGATCATGATGTTGTTAAAAGAACTCTTGGCCAAGTGATCTAGTTCCATGTTTCTTGAATATATAAAAAAGAAATTCCGTGTTGTAGTTATAGACACGGAGTTTCAGTTTGATGTTGCGAAAGCTTATGTCAAAACACCTTTATGCTTATGTATGAAAGACCTATCAACGGGCCACGTTTATAAATACTGGGATCATGAATCTAAAGAAATGTCCCAGCATCACTTTGATTTTGAAACTACATTATTTGTTTGTCATTATGCTACTGCGGAAGTTAGTTATTTTTTATCTAGGTTACTGGGTAGACCGCCATTTATTTTTGATACGTGGACGGAGTATGCGAAGCTTTATAAAAATAGAAGAAATTCATTGTCATTGATTGGTGCTGCTACTGCTTACGGATCGCAGAATCTAATTAGTGAAGAAGAAAAAGATAGGTTTAGGGATATGTGTATAGAGCAAGATACATGGACTAAAGAACATCAAGATCAAATTTTAGAATACTGTTTGAATGATGTTAAAATGGGTGAAGATGTATTTCTAGGAGTTGTTAAAGATTTAGAAACTATCTGTGGTAACGACTATGAAACTTTATTAGAACAAGCTATTGCAAGAGGTCAGGCAATGGCATGTTTTGCTAAATGTCAAAAGAATGGAATTCCAGTTAACAATAAAGCTATTGCTGAGTTCAATGCATTTTGGCCAGATGTAAAACACCATGTCATTCAAAGATTAAATAAAAAAGTAAATGTGTATGATGAGAATTCTAAATTTAGTCATGAGAAATTTAATGCGCTTATAACAAAACTAGATTTAATAAAAGAATGGCCACGTACTCCAAAAGGTAGATTAAAAATAAATAAATCAACTTTAGAATTATATTCAGATGCATTCCCAGAAATATATGACTTCAAACAATTAAGTGGGTTACTAGATTCAGCTAAACTTGCAGCTTATCAAATATCAGAAGACGGCCGTTACAGACCTGATAATGGGTTTAAACCTTTTGGAACTCATACTGGAAGATGCAGCCCTAGTTCTAAATGGATATTTGGGACCAGCAAATGGGGTAGGAACTTCATGAAACCTAGCTTTGGAAATGTTTTAGTTTATTTAGATTATAAATCGGAAGAGCCTTTTGTAGCTGCAATGTTAAGTGGAGATAAAAAATTATTAGCATCTTATCTTACAAAAGATATTTATTTAGGTACTGCAAAACTTGCTGGGATAATTCCTGAAAATGCAGTTAGGGAAGATCATGAAGAGATAAGAGAAGCTTTTAAAGTTATTGTATTAGCAACTAACTATGGAATGGGAATGAGTTCTATTTCTAAAAGTTTGAAAAGATTTGGTTTCAATGCTTCGGAAGCAGCTGGGTTGATGCGTAAGTATAAAGAACTTTACCATGTTTATTTTGAATGGTTAGAAGTTAGAACTAATCATGCTCAGATGCATGGTTACATTTCAACATCAATGGGTTGGGATAGACATTTTGCAGAAAACAGTTTTATCAATCCAAGATCCCTGATGAATTGGTCCATACAATCTGAATCAGCTGAAATATTACGTAACGCATTAATAAGATTAACTGATGCGCATATTAAAGTTTGTGCAACGGTCCACGATGCATTTTTAATTGAGTGTCCTATTCCTGAAAGTGAAGATCAAATTAGAGTTGCTATTAAATGTATGGTTGATGCAGCAAGGTGCATTGTTGGTGGTGATGAAGACATACTTGTTGATACAGAAAAATATTTTTACACGTTTGATAAAAAGGGTCAGGACAAAAACAATATTTATAAAACAATTTTTGAAGAGATTGAAAAATATAAAATGTGGTCAGGTGCCGTCGCAAAACATGGTCAAGAGGGGTAATGTTAGTATGTTAATAATAAGTATATATGTATATAATAGCTATGACAGATAAGTATAACAGCATCATAGGCAAATTTATAAGGGGTCCAATATCTATGAATCAATTACTAGAGTTCACTAAACACGGAGTTAACGCAGTTAGAATATTTTTGTATATTAGAATGCAAGAGGGGAAGCTTGTTTCTAGCGGCGAGTTAAAAGCAAAAGAGCATACTTTTATTGCGCTTGATAATAAGAATACAGAAGCAATGGTAGGGCTTCACAAATCCCATAAGTGGGACAAGTTAAGGACGTTACAGCAGCGCGGTTTGATAGAATTAAAAACTGAAAAAGGTAAAGCACCTAGAGCCAAAATTATAGTTCCAAGTTTGCATTAAATAGGTAGTACACCACAACTATACCACCGTTACTTTCACCGTACATTTGGAGTAAAATATTTTTTTAAATTTAAGGTAACTATGTCATTCAGATTGTTAGCAAATGTTAGCTGCTTAATGAGCAAAACCGCAGATGTATATTGATGTATAGCCCATTTGAAAAAGTTTTGAACGTGTCCAAGAGGCGGGATAACTTTGAAAAAGTAACCTTTAGATACCTTTAAAAATTTACTTTTTCTTACTCTTAAAGTTCCGTTTAGTAACGGTATGTAACGGTGCATGTGTACTAATGTGTACTCATAATTCCTGATCCAAGATCCAAGAATAATGATGCTAACTACTGCTTATAACCTGACCACGTTTCGCGATGAATTAACCTTGGCTCACCGTGCTATAACATAAAAATTAATAATACTTTCGCGGCTAGAGTTTCGGTGTCCAAACTGTTCTCTAGCCGTTTTTAGTTTAGCAATAAAAAATTTTTTATTTAGTATGGGATTTTGTATAATTTTTTTTTAATTTTTTTGAAGTTAACCTTTTAATCTGAAAACATTTTCAACGGCATTAACTGTCTGAAACAAGCTATATAGACTAAACTATTGGGACCCCTTTTTAAATAAAGGTGTATGGGTCTTATCTAAACTTTCTAAAACGCGAATGCGCGTGGTACCTCTATCTATCTTCTATCTATCTATCCGTATGTATCTATTTAATTTGTTAACTAATGTTAACCGAGTGTTGCGTAGCAACACGAGGTGAGCGAAGCGATCCCTTAGGATCGCTGAGTTTGCAATGCCTCCAGCATTGCATCAAGAGAATGCACTACCGTCGGTTAGACTTGGGCCGATTTAAAACTTGTTACATATATGCCTAGGGACTCCATAGATGACTCCAGATTAATGAAACGAGTAAAATTGAATCCGCGTTCATGCTGAATTCATTGCTGCTTAAACTGCTTCTATGGCCCAAATTACGTGTGCAAGAATTGTTATTTAACTAGCAAAAAGATTCATGATGCCTGATTAATTTGTGTGTTTTAAAATGTAACACCCTAACAAAGTTTTATGAATTTTAATTACAGATAGAGTTCCCATAGAGTTCCCAAATAAAAGTTTTTTTACTGGTAAGCCAGAATCAGTATGGTACTTTAATAATAGAAGTGTTTTGATTTAGAGTGTTTGATTACAAATCAATTGCTCTACCAGCTGAGCTACAAGGGCATTTTGTTTCGTAGCCAGTTTTTAGTGCAATAAGTCATAATAATCAATCCCAAATAAGAAACAGTTCTAAACGAAAGTAGAAATGTTGTTATGAAAAGTTGCTCAAATGTTCACGGTCAATGGAGTTCCCATAGAGTTCCCAATGGTCAAAAAGAACATCATAGAGTTCCCGTAGAGTTCCCGTTCCCGATCCTAGTTTGGGAAGATACTTGCAGCGCATTTCCACTTTTACTCGTGTAACAAAAAGTAAAAACAAAAGGAGTATTATTATGGAAACACAAGAACGAAAAAAATACACGGAAGCTATGATCAAGAAGCTACCGAAGAAAAATCAGAAATACTATGTGCTAGATTCAGAGGTCATTGGACTAAGAATATATGTTCAGATAACTGGTGAAAAATCTTTTTATCTTCAAAGGTACATAAAGGAATTTAAATATTCCAAGAAAACTAAAATAGGTGATTGGCCTGAAATGAGTATTAGCGCATCAAGGAAATTGGCTGCTCTAATCAAGGCAGATAATGTTCAGGGTAAAGATCCAATAGTTGCTGCTGCTGAACGTGCAGCTGAAAAAACTTTAGGTGATGTACTCGCGGAATTCGTGGCCAAAAAACATGATCAAAAGACCAATGATAGACAGAAACGAAAAGCTGAAAAAACCAGTATTGATGCATGGTTAGTGGGCAATAGTCAGGACCCTAAAATCATATCTGTATGGAAGAAATTTAGAGATGATTTAAACATCAAATCTAAACAATTAAGCAAGATTAATTCTGAAACTATCCTTGAATATCATGCTGCCGTATCAACTAAAAATACTTATGTTGCTAATAGAATGGTTGGAGTAATACGAAAACTTTATACTTATGCAAAAGATAAAGGTTACTACACTAGCGATAATCCAGCAGCTAAATTGAAACAGAAACTGAATAAAGAGATTCAGGATCACCATGATTATTATTCTACAAAAAGTATGAATAAGATAATTGCAGCTGCTTTAAAAATATCAAAAGTGCATAGCAAAAGAGTTGGTTGTTTCGCGATTCTCGCTTCATTATTCTGTGGTGGAAGACCGCCGTCAGAAGTTTTTAATGTAACTGTTGATCAGGTTGATCTTAAAAATAAAGTTATTCATTACAAGAAAACTAAAACTGGACAATGGTCTAGGCCTATTACTCCAAGAATGGTTGAGCATCTTGAATTGATTATAAAACATAGATCAAATGGTGATCCAGTTTTATATTATCCTAAAGATGATTTAAGACATAAGTACTTATTTCCGAATAGTACTTATGGTTTATTACGTAGGAGTAAAAGAGGTTTGAAACCTTGTAAGCTGCTGCATCTAAAAGATGTAAGAAAGTTATTTGCAGAAATAAAAAAAGAGGCTGGAGTTGAAGATAGGGACCTTAAAAGCTTACGTCATACATTTGCAGTTTTCTGTGTATCACAAGGTATTTCTTTAAGAGTTATCCAGAAATATCTAGGCCATAAATCTATACAAACAACCGAGATTTATGCTGCCGTAACAGATGATTTTATTCAGCAAGAGTCTGAAAAAATTGCAGCTGGATATGTTGCATAGTTTCTTGATCCATGTTTTGTGTGCCGTTATACTCCGAACATGGACACCGAAAAGAAGTTAGAGAAGATTAAAATACTTGCGTACCAAAAAAATGTTTCTCTTGATCAGGTTATAAATTACGTACAAGGAATTCCGTCTAAAGCTACTGCTAACGATAAGAAATATACTTTCGTATATTACTGGACCAAACTTGCTGCACCAGCCTATAAGAAAAAAAATTTTAGTGTAAGACAAATTCATATCAGGTTAGCTAAACACCCAAAGTTTAAAAATATAATTGATCAGTATTATAAGGGTGAGAATAAAAAAAAGTTTAATGATAAAAGCTTCAAGGATTATAAAGACGTAAGTTACATTAATGATCTACCAACTAACGGTTTGTTTAAACGTTACAAACTATGTGAAAGATTATTTAAACAAACTCCATTAGTTAATAAAAGATTCTTAAATTCTGTTTTAAGAAGAAAGTAAGTTCCCGTTCCCAGTTTGGGAAGTTCGCTTTACTGCAAATAGTTATTTTTCATGAGATATCGTTTGCATGACATTATTTTACAAACCACAAGAAGCAGCAAACATTTTAAGTATATCAACTAGAACACTTGCTAACAAAAGAGCCTTAGGCAATGGGCCTCCGTACTTGAAGCTTAATGGAGTTATCAGATATCCGATTGATGCATTTGAAACTTATTTAAATAAACATCTTCATCATAACGCGAGGTATGTGAAGTGAAGTATATCTATAATCCAGTAACAAATGATCTTGATGAAATAGAAAAAATTCCTGATCTAGAAGACAGACTAGAAAAAGGAATTGCAGATAAAGAAGCAAGAGATTCAGGTTGGAAAGACACAAAAGAATTAGAGGATTACTTATCAAGAGATACGTCAGGATCAAAAGGTGCATGGGATAAGTATGTTAAGGAAACTGCACACAACGAAAAAGTTGATCAAGAAATAGTTAATTTCGGAGATAACTTTCAACCCAATAAAAAACCAATCAAGTCAGGCAAGTATGATCCCAATGAATGGGTCATGCATATAGCAGCAATGTATGGAGGTGAAGAATCTAAAAAATTTGAAAAAGATTTAATTGAAGATGTTCAAATCCAACCCAATGGAGAGTTACGTGGAATGCTAACTGGCAAAAACTATGATGCTAAGGAGGCAATCAAAATGAATGAGAAATACGATAGGAACTTTACTAATCCTGAAGTTGGTAAAGATAAACAAACATATCTAACTGCTAACGAAAAAGTGTTAGCTAACTTTAATCCACAAGAAGCACTTAAATATACTAACGGAGGTAAGGACCAAGAAAACGTTAAGTATATGCGTTATGTAAAAGCTAAAGCTAAAAGAATTAATAGTGCAGCTATTCTTAAAGATAAAAAAGAAAATCCTAAAAAGTTTAAAAAAGAAAATGACAAGTTGTTTGAAAGCATCTTGGATAATTTAGGTACAAATAAAACAGCAATGCTCACAGAAGAGCAGAAAAAAGATCCAAAAATTATAGAGATGCCTTTACCAGATTTTGGAAAAGAAATTGAAAAAATGGAAAAGGAAAAAGAAAAAGAAAAGGAAACTTATAAAATTAGACTTCCAAGAGATCCAATGACAGTAAAGTTTGAGAAGATGATGCTGGAAAGTGATCTTGAAAAAGAAGCTAACCGTATGAGTGGAATAGGTAAGTTTGATCAACGTGCAAGATTTGCTGGAGGTGGTAACGGCAGCACACCTAAAACACCCCAAACATATCAGAAACAAATTGAAGACCTTTATGGGATCCAACTAACTGGACAAGAAACTATCGCTGAACTTTTAGAATTAGTTAAGGAGTTAAAAAATGACAAGTAGATACGTAAGGCCAAATAGAAATCCAAGGTATCAACAATCTTTAGATTTAGCAGAAGAAAATAATCAGCTGCTTAAAGATAATAATTTTCAAAATGTTTTAGCAGTATCAAATCTAGAAAGTGAAGTTACCAGAATGAAAAATTACTTGGAAAGAATTGCTGGAAACATAATTCCTAGGAATGAAAGATTAACAGATGCTTATTTAAAATTGACTTGCCGTTACACAGACATGGTGGGTCTACTAAGAACGCGTGAGGATAGACTTGATCTATTAGAACGTGAATTAAGAAATTGTAATTCTGATCATTGGTTATTTGCCGAAGAAGATTCAGAAGACAATGCAGATGCAGCAGAAGAAGAGCCTGAGCCTGAATCTAAACAATCGGAGTTTGATTTTGGAACAGATTTTACGGAGTACGAACTCAAATATAGAAAAAAACATTAACGCATAAACAAGGAGTATTATTATGCCATTCGACCCAAACAAACACAGGAAGACAAGTCAGAAATTAGCCACGTTACAGAACACAAAACAACTGATTTGGAAAATAGATAAACCCAAGAAGAAAGACTATGTAAGGATTTATGGTGAAGCACTAGAAGACTTACACGTAGTTAATTGTTTTGATCAACGTGACGGAGGTGGAGAAGAAAAGCTATGGCTTATCCAAGGCACAACAGATGCGGAAGAAGATAAAATTCTTGCTGCACTTAACCCTGATGATATTTTAAGAGTTATAGTTGCACCAGTTTATATCCGTGCAAACAAACAAACTTATATTTGGTTAGCTAAACAAGGTAAGGCATCACTTGATGAGCCACACCCAGTACACTTGCAGATACAAGATTGTATTAGAGTTGCACAAAAGAAATGGTGCAAGATATATTGGGAAAAATCTTCTAAAGCTTATCAATGCACACCACCAGAAAATGCAGAAATATTTGGTGATGTTGATTGGCCTACAAAAGAAGAGATTCAGTTACATTTAGAAAAATCTTTTAATGACAGAATAATTGATACCGTTGATCATGATGTTGTTAAAAGAACTCTTGGCCAAGTGATCTAGTTCCATGTTTCTTGAATATATAAAAAAGAAATTCCGTGTTGTAGTTATAGACACGGAGTTTCAGTTTGATGTTGCGAAAGCTTATGTCAAAACACCTTTATGCTTATGTATGAAAGACCTATCAACGGGCCACGTTTATAAATACTGGGATCATGAATCTAAAGAAATGTCCCAGCATCACTTTGATTTTGAAACTACATTATTTGTTTGTCATTATGCTACTGCGGAAGTTAGTTATTTTTTATCTAGGTTACTGGGTAGACCGCCATTTATTTTTGATACGTGGACGGAGTATGCGAAGCTTTATAAAAATAGAAGAAATTCATTGTCATTGATTGGTGCTGCTACTGCTTACGGATCGCAGAATCTAATTAGTGAAGAAGAAAAAGATAGGTTTAGGGATATGTGTATAGAGCAAGATACATGGACTAAAGAACATCAAGATCAAATTTTAGAATACTGTTTGAATGATGTTAAAATGGGTGAAGATGTATTTCTAGGAGTTGTTAAAGATTTAGAAACTATCTGTGGTAACGACTATGAAACTTTATTAGAACAAGCTATTGCAAGAGGTCAGGCAATGGCATGTTTTGCTAAATGTCAAAAGAATGGAATTCCAGTTAACAATAAAGCTATTGCTGAGTTCAATGCATTTTGGCCAGATGTAAAACACCATGTCATTCAAAGATTAAATAAAAAAGTAAATGTGTATGATGAGAATTCTAAATTTAGTCATGAGAAATTTAATGCGCTTATAACAAAACTAGATTTAATAAAAGAATGGCCACGTACTCCAAAAGGTAGATTAAAAATAAATAAATCAACTTTAGAATTATATTCAGATGCATTCCCAGAAATATATGACTTCAAACAATTAAGTGGGTTACTAGATTCAGCTAAACTTGCAGCTTATCAAATATCAGAAGACGGCCGTTACAGACCTGATAATGGGTTTAAACCTTTTGGAACTCATACTGGAAGATGCAGCCCTAGTTCTAAATGGATATTTGGGACCAGCAAATGGGGTAGGAACTTCATGAAACCTAGCTTTGGAAATGTTTTAGTTTATTTAGATTATAAATCGGAAGAGCCTTTTGTAGCTGCAATGTTAAGTGGAGATAAAAAATTATTAGCATCTTATCTTACAAAAGATATTTATTTAGGTACTGCAAAACTTGCTGGGATAATTCCTGAAAATGCAGTTAGGGAAGATCATGAAGAGATAAGAGAAGCTTTTAAAGTTATTGTATTAGCAACTAACTATGGAATGGGAATGAGTTCTATTTCTAAAAGTTTGAAAAGATTTGGTTTCAATGCTTCGGAAGCAGCTGGGTTGATGCGTAAGTATAAAGAACTTTACCATGTTTATTTTGAATGGTTAGAAGTTAGAACTAATCATGCTCAGATGCATGGTTACATTTCAACATCAATGGGTTGGGATAGACATTTTGCAGAAAACAGTTTTATCAATCCAAGATCCCTGATGAATTGGTCCATACAATCTGAATCAGCTGAAATATTACGTAACGCATTAATAAGATTAACTGATGCGCATATTAAAGTTTGTGCAACGGTCCACGATGCATTTTTAATTGAGTGTCCTATTCCTGAAAGTGAAGATCAAATTAGAGTTGCTATTAAATGTATGGTTGATGCAGCAAGGTGCATTGTTGGTGGTGATGAAGACATACTTGTTGATACAGAAAAATATTTTTACACGTTTGATAAAAAGGGTCAGGACAAAAACAATATTTATAAAACAATTTTTGAAGAGATTGAAAAATATAAAATGTGGTCAGGTGCCGTCGCAAAACATGGTCAAGAGGGGTAATGTTAGTATGTTAATAATAAGTATATATGTATATAATAGCTATGACAGATAAGTATAACAGCATCATAGGCAAATTTATAAGGGGTCCAATATCTATGAATCAATTACTAGAGTTCACTAAACACGGAGTTAACGCAGTTAGAATATTTTTGTATATTAGAATGCAAGAGGGGAAGCTTGTTTCTAGCGGCGAGTTAAAAGCAAAAGAGCATACTTTTATTGCGCTTGATAATAAGAATACAGAAGCAATGGTAGGGCTTCACAAATCCCATAAGTGGGACAAGTTAAGGACGTTACAGCAGCGCGGTTTGATAGAATTAAAAACTGAAAAAGGTAAAGCACCTAGAGCCAAAATTATAGTTCCAAGTTTGCATTAAATAGGTAGTACACCACAACTATACCACCGTTACTTTCACCGTACATTTGGAGTAAAATATTTTTTTAAATTTAAGGTAACTATGTCATTCAGATTGTTAGCAAATGTTAGCTGCTTAATGAGCAAAACCGCAGATGTATATTGATGTATAGCCCATTTGAAAAAGTTTTGAACGTGTCCAAGAGGCGGGATAACTTTGAAAAAGTCACCTTTAGATACCTTTAAAAATTTACTTTTTCTTACTCTTAAAGTTCCGTTTAGTAACGGTATGTAACGGTGCATGTGTACTAATGTGTACTCATAATTCCTGATCCAAGATTCATGAATAATGATGCTAACTACTGCTTATAACCTGACCACGTTTCGCGATGAATTATACTTGGCCCACCGTGCTATAACATAAAAATTAATAATACTTTCGCGGCTAGAGTTTCGGTGTCCAAACTGTTCTCTAGCCGTTTTTAGTTAAGCAATAAAAAATTTTTTTTTTCATATAATTTTTCATAATTTTTT
>Ga0209634_1001807_pt1 | contig 15335 bp, 10 predicted proteins | sample LinPmetageLP40_FD_184043 | JGI IMG/M metagenome (GOLD analysis project Ga0209634, IMG submission 184043) | Marine viral communities from the Pacific Ocean - LP-40 (SPAdes) (version 2) | ecosystem: Environmental > Aquatic > Marine > Oceanic | place: Pacific Ocean | collected 2010-08-26
GGTAAGTTTAATTGGTCAGTCCCTTACACCCACAGAATCAAACGGGGTGACATTGACCTAGAGGTTATCTTCTTAGCTTTAGATAGACCCGAAGATGTTAAGAAACTTCTCTCTTTAGAGTTATCAGGTATATGGATTAATGAGGCTAGAGAAATTCCGAAGTCAATTATCGACGCTTGCACAATGCGCGTGGGTCGGTTTCCTTCTATGCGTGATGGTGGCCCTACGTGGAATGGCGTCATTGCCGACACTAATGCTCCCGAAGAAGATCACTGGTGGCCTATTATGGCTGGTGAAGTTCCAATCCCTGACCATATACCACGTGAGCAAGCTAAGATGCTTGTTAAGCCTTCTAACTGGTCGTTCTATACGCAACCCGCTGGGATGGTTGCAGAGAAAAATGAAGAAGGGGAAATAGAAGGTTACATTCCCAATCCAGAAGCTGAGAATCTAAGTAACATGCTGCAAAGCTATTACCCTAATCTAGTGCAGGGTAAGACTAAAAGCTGGATTGATGTATATGTAATGAATCAATTAGGCCATATACAGGACGGTAAACCTGTGTATCCTATGTTTGCTAGTGATGTTCACGTTGCCAAAGAGGAAATACCTATTGCTGCCGCTACGCCCGTTTATGTGGGTATTGATTTTGGTCTTACTCCTGCTGCTGTATTTGCTCAAAAAGTTAGAGGGCGGTGGCTGGTTCAGTCTGAAATAGTTGCTATTGATATGGGCATTGTGCGATTTGCCGAAGTGCTAAGGAATGAGCTATCAACCCGCTTTGCTGCTGCTGGTGAGGTTATTATCTATGGTGATCCTGCTGGTGACTTTAGAGCGCAAACAGATGAATCAACACCATTCCATATTCTTCGCGGTGCGGGGCTTCGTGCTTTTCCTGCGCCTTCTAATTCTGTTGACCTTCGCCTTGAGTCGGTTTCCTCCCAACTGACAAAAATGGTGGAGGGCAAGCCTGCGTTACTTGTAGATCGGCGGTGCGCCACTCTTATCAAAGGATTTGAGAGCGGATACTCCTACAAACGTATGGAAGTTTCGGGTGAGAGGTACGCCGATAAGCCCGATAAGAATATGTTTAGCCACGTACATGACGCAGCACAGTACCTTTTCTTAGGTGCTGGCGAAGGTCGCGCATTAATGAATAGTCAAAAGCCTATGCAACCAACTATCGCAAAACGGAATTTTGATGTGTTTAGTAAGACTGGTCGCAGTACGCGCAGAAAGCAGAGCGTTTGGGCGCGACTTTAATTTGTGCATTGAATATATAAAGCCTTTGTGCATACAGGGAGCAAAGGAGATCCGAAATGTGTTTTAGTTCTAAGCCTGCCCCAGTATCAAGACCTGATCCTAAAGTTCAGGAAGATGCTAATAAAGCAGCAGCGCAAGCGCGCGTTGAAGCGGAAGCCGCAAAGCGCAAAGAAATTGAAAAATTAGCGCAATCTAAACGAGAAGATATTGACGAAGCACTTGATTCTCGCACAGCAAGAGATGGTGGCTCTGGTGGGGGTAAAGGGCGCAGATCGTTATTTACTTCTCAATCTGGTGGCGCGGGTTATTTAAGTAGGTTTGGTTAATGGATTACAACAACAACCCTATCGCTAATCAAAAGATAAAGCGATACGAAAAGGCAAAGTCGAAAAGAGATAATTGGGTTCCTTTATTTGAGGAATGTTATGAGTACGCTCTGCCAATGCGTGAATCTTTTTACTATGAAGAAGCTGGTCAGCGCAGGGATGATCGCATCTTTGATGAAACGGCTGTTGTTGGCGTTCAAGAATTTGCCAGTAGGTTGCAATCTGGCCTAGTTCCTAACTTTGCTAGGTGGGCTGATTTAATGTCTGGTAGTGAAGTGCCAGAAGAAGAACGTGATCTTGTTAATAATGAGCTAGATAAAGTAACGGATTACGTTTTTGAAATTCTGCAAAACTCTAACTTTAGCCAAGAGGTTCATGAGTCGTTTATGGATTTAGCTGTTGGCACTGGCGTTCTTTGTGTTGAAGAAGGGGATGCAATTAATCCTGTTATTTTCACTGCAATTCCTTTGCCTCATGTGGTGTTAGATGCTGGCCCAAACGATGACATTGACCATGTTTTTAGGGAAAGAAAAAAAGTTCCTTTTGATTCCTTAATATATATGTTCCCAAAAGCAAAACTTGGCCCTGCCTTGCAAGAGCAAATGGGCAAGGATCGTGAAACAACCATTCTGGAAGTTGTTTGTAAAGACTACACTAGGCCAAATGAAGAATGTTACTATCATTATGTTCTGTGCTTAACGACTAAAACTATTGTCTATCAGCGCGAAATGAAAGGTCTTGGCTCTAATCCATTTGTTTGTTTCCGCTGGTCTAAGTGTGCTGGCGAAGTTTATGGGCGCGGCCCTTTGCTCAACGGATTATCTGCAATTAAAACTACTAACCTTACTATTGAGTTAATTCTTGAAAATGCTCAAATGTCTATTGCTGGTATTTATCAAGTTGATGACGATGGGGTAATTAACCCTGACACAATAAGTCTAGTGCCCGGTTCTATTATACCAAAAGCTATGGGAAGTTCTGGATTGCAGCCATTACCCGCTGCTGGCAACTTTGATGTTGCTCAACTTGTCCTTTCTGACATGCGCCTCAACATTAAACGCGCATTGTATAATGATATGCTTGGTAATCCTGATAAAACTCCCGCATCTGCTACTGAGGTTGCGGAGCGTATGGCTGATTTATCTCGGCGTATTGGTTCTGCATTTGGTAGATTGCAAGCTGAATTGGTACAGCCAGTGTTGCAGCGTGTAATTTACATACTTAAAAAGCAAGGACGCATAGAAATACCACAGGTAAATGGGCGCGAAGTAAAGGTGCGCTCTGTTTCTCCGCTTGCTCAAGCACAGTCCAATCAAGATATAACGACTGTAGCTAGGTTTCTTGAGTTGGTGGCTGGAACCTTTGGGCCAGAAATGATGCAGATATTAATTGATAGTGAAGAAACTGCCGTTTATCTTGCTAAGAAATTTGGTGTTCCTGATAGCTTGATTCGTGATGAAGAAGAACGTAAAGCTATGACTGCAATGGCGCAGCAAATGGCACAGCAGCAGATGCAACAACAGCAACCGCAGCAAGGCCCACCACAGGAGCAAATGAGTGGCGAACAAATCCCCAATTAATCTTGGAATTGATGGAGTTCAAAGAAGTAAGGCTAATGACCAAAACATTAGCGTTACCGTTGCAGAGGTTTTTTCATCCCCTTCTGGCGAGGCTGTTCTAAACTACTTAAAATCTATTACTATAAATATGGTGCATGGCCCTGATGTTTCTACGGAAAGTCTTAGGCACATTGAGGGCCAACGCTTTATTGTAGGATTAATAGAGCAAAGAATAGCACACGGTCACAGGAGCAAAAAATGAGCGACAGTTTAGTTTCCGAAGAAGCAACGGAAGAAGTTGCTGTAGAGTCTGAGATTAATACAGAATCAACAGGCGATCCTATTTTTGAAACAGATGAAAAAGTTGAAGGCGAAGAATTACTATTAGGCAAATACAAAACACCTGATGATTTAGCCAAGGCTTACAAGGAACTTGAATCAAAACTTGGGGGTAAAGAAGATGACTTACGCTCTAAGTTAATGGAAGAAATAAAAGAAGAAGCATTTAAAGATCGGCCAGAATCTTCTGGCGATTACATCCTTCCAGATACAGTAGATTCAGAAACTGCCGTTGATAATGAGTTGCTTCAATGGTGGTCGGAACATGCTTTTGAAAATGGTTATGGGCAAGAAGAATTTACTAAGGGCATAGAAATGTATATGTCTGCTGTAGGAAACTCTGGCCCAAATCTTGATGATGAAGCTGCAAAGCTAGGAGAAAACTCTAGTGATCGAATTAACTCAGTTAATATGTTTGCTAATAAGTTCTTTCCTAAAGAGGCGTTTCCAGCAATAGAACGCATGTGTGAAACTCATGAGGGCGTTCTTGCTTTAGAACATATTATGAGTTCATTAAAGGAAGATAACTTTTCTGGATCAACTGAACCTACTGCTGGAATTACTCAACAAGACTTAGAGGAAATGATGCGCGATGAACGCTACCATAACCCCGCAAAACAAGACAGGTATTTCATTGAAGAAGTCAGGAAGGGCTATCAGCAATTATATGGGTGATGTTGTTTTGCGCTCACATGGCCTTAGTTTAGTTAAGCTAAAGCCATGTCATATCTTTCCTTTCTTGCAGGATATGAGCATAGAAAACAAAAGAGAGTTTAGTGAGTTATATAAACTTGATCCTTTAGAATCATTACTGCGATGCCTTAATGACGATATGGTTTTTGCTGTGGTTAAGGGCGATAGGCCCTTAGCTATTACTGGAATAAACGAACACTCGCAAATGTGGGCCTTGTTTTCTAAGTATATGAAGCAGAATTGGATTAGATTTGCTAGGGCGTCACCTGATTTAATAGGTTTTTATCACTTATATCACGATCAAATAAGCTGTTATGTATGGACAGAAAGCGATATGATTGTTCAGTGGCTTGCTTATTTAGAGTTTGAACCAATTTTTATTAGCAAAGAAAGCAATGTATTGCATTTTGTGCGTTGCAATTTAGATAGCAACAATACTAACAGTCGCATATCACGGCCTGTCATGCACTGAGTAGCCCATTTGGATACCTACGTTGAAGTAAACAGACGGACACCCGTTAATGTTTTCTTTAATAAGGACTCTTGAAATGGCGAATACAATCGACACAGCCTTTATCAAGCAGTTTAATGCAGAGGTACATTTAGCGTATCAGCGTATGGGTTCTAAACTCCGTAACACTGTGCGTTCTTCAACTGTATCTGCATCAACTGCTCGGTTTCAAAAAATTGGCACTGGCTCTGCCTCTACTAAATCGCGCAATGGTTCGGTAACACCGATGGAATTGGCTCACTCAAACGTAGAAGTCACAATGGCTGACTTCTATGCTGCTGAGTACATCGACAAACTGGACGAGTTGAAAACCAATATCAACGAGCGTCAAGCTGTAGCTAAGTCTGCTGCTGCTGCTCTTGGTCGCAAAACTGATGAAATTATTGTTGCGGCTATGGATGCTGGTGCAAGTTCAACTCAGATTAACGACACTTCTGGCGCGCTTGTCAAAGCTGATATGCTTACATTGTTTGAAACAATGGGCATTGCTGACATTCCAGAAGATGGTGAGCGTTATCTTGCAATGAATCCTAAAGGATTTGCTGATCTGTTTAACATAAACGAGTTTGCATCTTCTGACTATGTGGGTTCTCAAAATCTTCCTTTTGCTGGTGGCATGACCATGAAGGAATTTTTAGGCTTTAAGATTTTCTCGACTTCTGCGGTTAGTGGTGGCAAAAACTTTGCTTATCATACTTCTGCTATTGGTCTTGGTATTAACGCTGATGTTACTACTGAGGTTAATTATGTTGCCGAAAAAGTCTCTCACCTTGCAACTTCTATGATGTCTATGGGGGCTGTGGTTATTCAGTCCGAAGGCATCTATGAAGTTCTCGACAATAACTAAGGAGACTCATAATGGCTTATAGCGCAGCAGGGTTAATTCGGGTCGGGGGTGGCAGCGGTGCTGCACTCTGGATGTATCGAACAGCAGACGCGATTGCTACCATCAATACATCAGGTTACTTTAATGACGCAGCAAACATGCTTAACGTCCGTGACTTGATTATTGTGCAGGATACAAACGCGCCTACTACAAACTTTGTAACTGTTTTGTCGAATACTGGCTCTGTAGTGGATGTGTCTGATGGCACAGCCGTTGCCGAGACAGACGGCGATTAAAAGGAATGGGGGGCTTCGGCCCCCCAATCATTGAATGGTTGATATAGCTAATACCTCAATAAAGATTTGCTCAAGAGCGTCTTTGCTTATTGGGGGTAATCCGATTTCGTCTTTTACTGATGGTTCTTCTGAGGCTACAGTAGCAGGGGCGATGTATGAAGATATTGCAAGGGCGGCATTAACTAATTGCCGATGGAGGTTTTCAACTAATCAAGTCGAACTAAATAGATTATCAGCTTCTCCTACTGGTAGATTTGATTCCGCCTATCAATTGCCTTCTGACTTAATGTTATTAAATGCGGTTACTGTTAATGATTTTAACATTAAGTATGACACCTATGGCAATAAAATTTATTGCGATGCTAGTGCAAATGATACTTTAGTAGCGGATTATGTTTTCCGCGCAGATGAATCAAATTGGCCTCCATACTTTGTTGTTGCTGTTGAATATACAATGGCTGCTGTTTTAGCTGTATCGGTTGCGCGTGATGCTCAATTAGCAAAGTTAATGGAAGAAAAAGCTACAATACAAATGATGCAAGCACGCCGTTTACACTCTCAATCACAAACTACTAAGAAACTAAACACTTCTAGGTTTATTGCTCAAAGGCGTAGTTAATGAGAAAGTTTAGAGTACCAATTAATAGCTTCCAATTTGGAGAGATAAGCCCATCTACAAGGTCAAGAATTGACACTCCAATCTATGCGGCATCTGCTGAACGACTAGAAAACGTAGTTGTAAAAGCAGAGGGCGCGGCTATGAAGCGTGCTGGTCTTAAAAACATTTATGATTTTGGGATTACTAGAAACAGTGCAAAGACAATGCAAAGCAAATTGTTTCCGTTTATATTTTCCGATGATGAAAGATATATCGTTTCATGTGAAGAAGCTAAGGTTCGCGTCTTTAGAATTATAAGCGAAACATCTGTTTCATTGTCCTCTACTGTTACAGCGGACGTTGATAGCAACGCTTTGCCATTTGATGATGATTTTTTGCATCAATATACTTACGCTCAATCTGGCGATGTTATGTTTATTTGCCACCCTGCGTTTATGCCCAGAATGATTACTCGTACTGGTTTAGATTCTTTTGAAGTGCAAGTTTTTGCTTTTGATAAACGGTCAGATAACAAAGAAGTTTACCAACCATATTCTTCTTTTCATGGAACTGGTGTTACTCTTGATCCGTCCGCAGTGACGGGCAACGGCATTACTCTTACAACAAGTGCAAATTATTGGGACACAACAGGCAATGTACTTGGTACTATATATCCTGATTCAAAACACGTTGGTGTGCGGGTAAGGTATGGCACTTCTGAAATACAAATTGTTTCTGTAAAAAGCCCTACCGAAGCTACTGCAAATGTTATTGATACGTTGGTTCAAAAGTTAGCAATATTAAATCCCTTTAGAACCATAACGGGTAGTGCAACAGTTGAGGTAACTAATCTTGGTCATGGTTATTCTGGCGGTGAATCAATAACTTTTAGCGATGCTTCTGCTACTGGGGGGATTAGTGCTGCGGATTTGAACGGCGCACGAACAGTAGGCAGTATCTTAGATGACAATACCTTTACGTTTACGGCAGGGGGTAGCGCAACTGGAGATGAAGATGGTGGTGGTTATGTAAAAGTATCAACTCATAACCCAAGCAGCAACTGGGACGAGCAAGCGTTTTCTGAAAAAAGAGGCTATCCTTCTGCAATTACTTTGCATGAAAACAGATTAGTTTTTGCTGGAACTTTAGCTGAACCAGACGCTTTATGGTTTAGCAAGTCGGCTCAGTTTTTTAACTTTGATGTTGGCGAGGGGGAAGATAACGATTCAATTAATTTAATTGCAGCTACTGGTGATGTTAATGAAATACGATACTTAGTTTCTGATAGAGACTTACAAGTGTTTACCGCCTCAGCAGAACTTTATGTGCCAACTTTTCTTAATCAAGCAATAACCCCAACAAATGCACAGATAAGAAAGCAAACTCCGTTTGGTTGTGAGTTTGTCCAACCAACGCCTTTAGATGGCGCAACTGTATTTTTGCAAAACGGTGGCAAAGTTGTAAGGGAATATCTTTATACTGACTCTGAGGATGCTTATACTTCGACAGCAGTATCTACTATTGCGTCACATCTTATATCTTCCTTTAAGGATATATGCGTTGTAAATGGAGCGTTTAGTGAAGCTGAATCGTATAGTGTCTTTGTTAATGCGTTTGGTGAGTGTGCTGTGTTTGGGTCTAATCGCGCCGAGAAAAGGGCGGGATGGACAAGATTTACAACGCAAGGTTCTTTTGAATCTGTGGTTGCTATTGATGATCGTATGTTTGCTGCTGTTTGGTTTGATAATACTAACCTTCGTCTTTGCGAGTTTATTGTTGGTCACCACTTAGATAACAGTAAGACTTATACTATTTCAAATAAATCAACATCTGTCAGTGGTGATTTTGCAAATGGTGTAGTTGTTCATGTTATTGCCAAAACTGCATCAGGTCGTGAAGATTACTTAGGAACTCATACTGTTGCTGGTAATTCAGTAAGTCTTACTCAATACAATGAAACCTACGCTACCGCAGAAATTGGTTATAAGTTTACAGTTAATGTAACTACTAATCCTGTAGATGCTCAAGTAAAAACAGGGCCTGTAACTGGTGAGCCAAGAGGCATCGCTACTGTTGTAGCTGATTTTATAGAAACTAAATCCGCGTCAATGAATGGCATATCCTTAATAACTGACAGTGCAATAAGTGGTAAGAAAGAATTTAGGTTGCTAGGATATAGCCGTGATCCAAAGATTACGATAACCCAAAATGAACCTTTGCCATTTCAACTAAATGGTTTAACTGCGGAGTTAATTTTGTAATGATTAATTTTATTGTCCCTGCGCTTGGTCTTTATCTAGCTCATAAAAGTGCACAAGCGCAAGAAGCTGCGGGTCGTGAATCATTAGAGGAATCAAAGCGTCAGGCTTATGACATTCAAACCTCTCGCGTTATTAATCAAGCGCAAGCAAAAATAGAACAAAATCGGCGCAAAGAAGCACTTAATAGTGCCGAAAAATCAAACATAGCTTTGTTTAATAAATACTCTGATGCAAGTCGCAGTACATCGGTAAAAGCATTTATGGATGAAAACAAACGAAAGGGAGCTGTTGATATGGATATTATCGGAACGTCTGCCTTATTTACAGATGCAACATTAGCTGCAAATAAACGCACAACAATTAGTGAGGGTCATGCAAGATTGACTGCTGCTAACATTGGCGCATTTACTACAAGAGCCACAGGCATATATAGGTTTGCTGAAACATTTTCTTATAAACCTAGCGGGGAAACAGGTTAATGGTCGGCATAATAAAAGAAAAGTACGAAAGTAAACTAGGTCAAATTGGCGTTGCTCGTTTTAACAACTCAGCACAAATTACTGGTGATGCTATTCGTCAAGGTGCTGATAAGTTTAGCGATATTTTGTTTGATCGCGCTGCTCAAATTGCACAAAGAACTGGTGAGGAATTAGCTGCAAATGCACCAGAGAGTGAAATCTATGGGCTTGATGAAAATGGTCAGCGTTCTCCATTAAGGGCCTTAAAAGGCTTTAGCCTTGCTATGGGAGGCACAATTCAACGGGATGCTTACAGACGCCTAGCAACTAATAGATTTAGAAACTCTGTAGAAAATGATATGAAGCAAGCCTCTGCTCGTATTTCTATTGAGGTTATGGATAAAGCTGATCCTGTTGCAGAGTTTGACGCTAGGTTTGGCGATTACATTGCTGCCGTTGGCAATCAGGTAGATGATGAATTTAAAAGTTTTACTACTGATACTGGCTCTTTGTTTCTTTCCCAAAGGCGTTTGGTTTTATTAGAACAACAAAAACAAAAACAAATTCGTGAAGCTAAAGCAGCGCAAAAAGAGGCTTATGAACAAAACCTTTTAGACGCTAGAGGTTTAGGTTATTCTGGGGCAGAAATTGAATTGCCACCTGTTATTGCATCAGATCAAACTGACACTGATGTTACTGTTAGTTTGGCAACTGGTGACACTCAAGCACAGGTTTCTGAAACCCATAAAAAAAGTTTAAATAAAGTTCCCGTTGCGCCTGTAGATTCTTTGCTTGCAGCATATCCAGAGACAAGCAAAAAGCATAAAGCTATACGAGTTAGTTTTGCTCAAGGTCAAATTGAAAGGCATGTTGCTTCATTCGCTGGTAATAACGCTGATATAAGAAGTCATAATTTTAGAATTATATTAAACAGTGTTCGACCTGACGGTTCTTTAGACCAAACATTGTTAAATACAGTTTTAACAGAAGGTGAATCACAGAAAGATATAGAGTTTGTAACAAGAATATTGGGCAGTTTTAAGAAGTTAACGCTTTCTGACTTAAACCAATTTCAAGTTGCAATTAATGATGAAGTTAAACTTGCTTCATCATCTGCTGCTTTTGCAGAAAAAGATCAAAGGGAAACAGAATCAGAAAGAACTAAAGGGCAACAAGGAACTGCGGCAGGGCATGCAATTGCAATTGAGTCTTTTTTATCTGAAGGTGGGTTTACGCCTCAACAGATTACTAATTCAGAAACTTCTATTAATTTCTTAAGCAGAATGATTGCTCGCGGTAATACACTAAAACATTATGCTACAAAAAATAATCCATCAGTCTCAGTGCAAGCGTCAACAGCTTACTCAAGTAATGTAAATGTTGCTTTAAGAGATTTTTTAACTAAGACTATTAGCACAAAACTATCTTCTGGTGAAAAAATTACTGATGAAAGTTTTAATAATTTAGTAACTGCTTTAAATTCTGACCCTGCAACTATGAGAACAAAACTCCAAAATGCAGGAATAATTGATTTTTCAGATTTAGATAGCGATCAAAGTGAAATAATTGATAGAGCATTTAAGGTTTTAAACCCAACAGATAGTAGCTCACCTCTTGCAAAATTTATAGAATCAGTAAATGAAGCTCAAAAAAATCAACGGGAAATTTTAGAAAAAACACAGGACGCTTGGGGTACTAATTTTCTAAAAAATTTGGAAGATGATTTATCTTCTTTGTCAGATCAAATAGTTGTTCAAACAAAAGCCTATGGAACGCCCCCTCAAACAGAATTTGCTCTTGGTGTTACAGCAGCAATGCGGGAAGCGCAGCAAAATTCTAATTTAAATGACCCAGAGTTTGCGATAAAATTTAATCAAATTATACAAAACGCTCAAGACAACCATTTGCTTTATCGTACAATTAATTTCAACACAACTACGCAAGACAGTTTAAAGCACTTACTTTCTTTAGCAACTGATCCATCTACAATTCCTGCTGGCTTGCAAAGTAAGCTAGGATTAAATGATACAGGCATGAAAAATGTCCAAGATATTTTTCAAAGAGTCGGTAGTGTAAAATCGCTAGCATTAGTAAACAATTTATTATCTGCAAAAACAAAAAGCCAAGATGCTATTAATGCGGGAGTAGAAAGGCTTTCTGTAGGAAGCACTGAGACTTTTAATAGAGTTATTATGTCTGCATTTAAGTTTGATTTAATGGGCACTCAATCAATTCCTGAGTTAGACGCTTTGCAAGATCAATGGTCAAATAGTATGTCCTCTACGTTTGAGGACACTTCTATAGTTACTGGCATAGACGGCATGTCTACAGTAGTAGGTGAAGATCCTAATAAAAAAGCAGAATGGACTGCAATACAGTCTGTAGTTAAAAAAATGAAACCCGAAGAAATTGCTAAAGTTGAATCTAATTTCTTAAAAGATGTTGCTCGTCGTAGGGTGGAAATTGTTTTAACTGCTATTGGAGTATCAAGCAACTATAGCCAAGACTCTATTGATTTGCTTACCTCAGTACAGGCTTACATGGCAAATCCTTCTAATATATTAGGGCAGGATTTAAGTAAAATAGCAGGGTTAAAACAGCAAATTGATTTAGCAATTAATCAAAGAACTTTTAATTCTACCGATGATTACGATAAATTTGTAAAAGATATGGCTAATTCGTTTACAAGAATGGGCGAGTTATTTGAGCAAAAGCGTAAAGCAAATGCTCAAGCCGTTAAGGTAACGTCAGTTCTTGATCCAAATATAACTTATCAAGGAACTAATAAAGAAGCTGCTGCAATTGCTTATGAGCGATTTTTTACAAATAATCCTCCCCCTGATGATTTCTTTTTAAATATAGAAAATTACATAAGTGACACTGAGAGTCCTTTTCACGAAGCGGCTAAAGCATATTTTACAAATAGAGGCGAATGGGTTGATCCTTCTATTTTCCAAAGTTTAAGAACTATGTTCCAATCAGATGATAGCATGACTGATGAAACATTAAGAAAGAATTTAAAACTTGCTGACAATTATTTATTCTCATTAAATGAAAGAGGCGCAGCCGTTCTTTCACCTGCTATTCAGCGCGATCAGCCGCAAGAAATAAGCGCACACCAAATTGGTGTCTTTATGGAATTGCGTTCTATGGCTCAAACAGGGGCCAAAGTAGATGAAATGCTTGCTTTTGCTAAATTGCACAGATCAGACTCTACTGCTACGGCAGAAGATAGGCGTAATAAACGAGAAGAATTTTATGGCGATAAAAATCCTGTTAGATATTTAACTGATTTATTAGGGGAAAATTACACTGACGCAACGCCAAAAGCGCAAGACGCTCTTGAGGCTTACTTTGATGCGTTTATGACTTTAAAAACTGATAGCAAATCTGCTGATGTTCAGCTTGAGTCTATAGCTGAAAATTCTATTAAAGAAGATAAAGCGGTAGTTGCTCATGCTCTAAACGCAAGAGGAAAAGATCGGCACCCTATTACTTTGAGTGACTTTGGTGGAGATGTTGAGGCAACCGCTGTTGCTAGATTGCTTATGAGTAAAGTTTATGAACATGGTACTTTTACTCAAGCTGAATTGCAAAATCCTAGTTCTGCCAATTTTATTTTGCCATTACATGATCAGAGCACTATTCCAGAAGAACAAAGTTTAGCGCAGTATTTTGTTAATACCGCAGGAACTGCTTTCAATATTTTGTCTATGGGTTCTGCTAAAAGATCGGAATTGGTTAGAGACGCATTTATTGATGGTGGCCCTACTGGGGATATAAATGACGCAATGGCTATTACCTCAAGTAGTACAAGTTTTTCTGAGCGACAAGCAATTGAAGGCGATCAAAACAGAAGGGCCTTTTATGTTGTAATGACGGGTAGCCCACATTCTAAAGATGTTACTGCTACTCTTTATGTATCAACGGGTGATGGAACTTCTTTACAGGCAGTTAAAACCAGCGATAATATTCCAATTTCTGTTTCATCGTCGGATGCTAAAGACAGCAGATATATAAATGGCTTTGTTAAAAATCGTCAGACTATAATTGATGATGCAAAAGAAGCTGAACGACAAGCAGAAATTGCACAAGACGAAAAAGAATTGCTTGCAGAGCAAGAATTATCAAGAAAAGATGCTGCTCAATTAGCGTCTACTATAACAACAAAATTAAAAATTGTTCAGAAAACGGCTGATCAATACGCTACAATGTTAGACTTTGCTAGAACGACTAATTCAAATGATTTTATAAACGACATTAAAGCATTTGAAGCTAAACTGCCTACTAACTTAATTCCTTCGTATAGAGAAAATGCTGCTTATCAAATTGAAGAACGCGACAATGCAAGAATAAGTGTTGGCGTTGATTCTGTAGTTAATATTGTGATGGGCAGATTAGATAGTAAGGATTCCCCTCTTTCAACTACTTCTGTAGATGCTGATTATATAATGAGTGTTATTAATAATACCTCCCCCTCTTTAACTCCTGCTGTTAAAGATAAAATTGTAAACAAATCTCTAAAAGAATTAAATCCACAGATTAAGTTAATAAATCAACAGGCTGATAGAATGTCAGTCGCTAGAGAAGTAATTAAACTTGCAACTGAGTTAAATGAATCATCAGATTTATCTAATCATTATGGCGTAAATGTTGAAACATTAATGGCAGCTTACGAAAAAGCAACTGGGAAAGCCATTGATAAAAGCGTTGCACTTCTTGCTCTTGCAAAAGAAAAGTTCCAGTTTGAAAAACCAAACCCCGCCCAAGATAATTTAGAATCTTGGCTTGCCCGATCTGCACAGCTTGGAGAGTTTATATCTGGTACTGTTGATGGTGAGCCTGCTGAAATACCAGAGGCAGATTCTATTAGGAGATATGCAATTTATGTTGATAAACGCAGTGAGTTTTTAAACGGCAAGCTACATTCTGACGATGTTAAGCAAGTGTTTGATTTGTATAAAGAAGAAAATCCTAACACTAAACTGCGTTATACTGATGTGTTTAAAGTATTGCAGGACTATCAGTTTGAAAAAAGAATACCTATGGCGGCACCAGAAGTTGAAGGGTTTGAAAAGTTTAAAATTAACTGGATGAACTTAGGTGCTACCAAAGGTGATTTAACAACTTTTTATAAGGGGCCAGATGGTTTTTACACTGTTGAATTAGATATAAACAATGAGCCGCAATTGACAAAAGTTGATGCTGTTTATCAACAAGGCATTGCTCGTCAATATGATGAACTTCGAGACACTACATCTAGGGTTAAGCCAGAGGCTAAGTTGAATTACAAAGGACAGCCAAACGAATTTACAATGAAGGTTGTAGGCGGTTACAACAAGGTAACTGACTTTAGAGAAGGTCGCGAAGGTGAGTATTATTACAATGATCCATCAAAGAAAAACTTTGGCAAACTGGTAAAAGACAAAAGAACTCTCTCTATGATTACAAGGTTTAGGAATAGATAATGGGTACTGTTCAATTAAGCGATTTACCTTTTGGCCCAACTAAACCTTATGAACCAGAAATTAGTGCCATTGACCAAATATTAGGTTATCAACCTTATTCTCCTGTAATGGAAACAATAGATGATTTAAGCATTAGGCCGCATCAATTGCCTTACACAATTCAAGTTAGTGAGGGTATTGATCGTGGCGCAACTGTAAATGCTATGCGATTGGCTGCTGATACGCATACTAATTATGTTGACTTATTGCAGGGTGCTTTTACTCCTTGGACTCCTGACGAAACATTTAATCCAGCTACAATAATGAAAGAAAGAGGTGACGAAGAACACAGTCTTTCGTTGCTTCATGCTGTTAACCAAGAGAATTATGACTTTCTTCTTAATGCTTCAATGAGGGATCATTCAAGAGCAAGAAATTGGCAACAATCTAGTTGGTCTGCGGCCTTAATATCTTTGCCCTTTGATGTTACAAATATAATTCCCGGCGTTTTGGCTTTTAAAAGCGTTGGTACTGCTGCTAAAGTTACCAATGCTGCACTTACAGGTGCTGCTTTTGCAAGCGCAGAAGAAATAACTAGATCAATGAGCGATATTAATTTTAGCGTTGAAAGAGCGCAAATGAATATTGCGGCATCTACTGCTTTTAGTGCTTTGCTTGGTGGAACCATTGATGTTTCTATAAGAGGCTATAATAATTTTGTAGTTGATTCGCATAGAAACTTTAGAGCGCGTAGTCGT
>Ga0209634_1001809_pt1 | contig 15330 bp, 12 predicted proteins | sample LinPmetageLP40_FD_184043 | JGI IMG/M metagenome (GOLD analysis project Ga0209634, IMG submission 184043) | Marine viral communities from the Pacific Ocean - LP-40 (SPAdes) (version 2) | ecosystem: Environmental > Aquatic > Marine > Oceanic | place: Pacific Ocean | collected 2010-08-26
CGTCGGCGTCGAGGTCGACGAACAAATGGCGAAAGACGCGCAAGAAACCATCATCGCTTCGGATATCGATAACGTCATCGTGCATCACGGTCCCCTTGCCGAAGGTGCTCCGAAACACGGGCTTTATGATGTCATTATCGTTGAAGGCGGCGTGGATTTGCTGCCTGATGATTTGTTAGCCCAGCTTAAGGATGGCGGTCGCATCGCCTGCATCTTTATGGATGGTCCGTTGGGCGAAGTTCGTCTGGGATACAAGCGCGACAACGCAATAAGCTGGCGTCCCGCATTCAATGCTGGTGCGCCGATACTTGAGGGCTTTACCCGCGAGAAAGCTTTTCAGCTATAGTTTCAATACAGTTGCAACAGGCAACGCATACGGTGTGATCCACCTACGGGGTTTTTATGACAGTATTACCTACCAAGCGGAATTTCCGAACTTTCGTTGCCGCGTCCTGTCTCAGCTTGGGCTTTCTATCTCCTGTATCTGCCGAGACACTCGCTGACGCTTTGGTCGGGGCATATAACTATTCGGGCTTGTTGGACCAAAATCGCGCGGTACTGCGCGCCGCGGACGAAGACGTCGCTATTGCAAAGTCCTCGCTTAAGCCGGTGGTGCAATGGACCGGCAACCTGAACAAAGCGATCGGTCGATCGGTAAGCGCGGGTTCGACTTTCATTCCGGCAGGGACCAAGAGCTCGACCAACTCGCTTTCTACGTCGGTCAATCTGATTGCATCGCTGTTGGTCTATGATTTCGGCGCGACGCAATATTCGGTCGAAGCCGCCAAGGAAACAGTTCTTGCGACGCGTCAAAGCTTGGTCAGCGTGGAACAGCAGGTGCTTTTGCGTGCGGTTGATGCCTACATGGGGGTGATACAAGCCCAGCAGCTGATGTCGATCAGCGAAAACAATGTGCGGGTGCTAACGCAGGAATTGCGCGCCGCCCGCGATCGGTTCGAAGTCGGTGAAGTTACGCGTACCGACGTTTCCCTTGCTGAAGCGCAGTTGGCGTCGGCGCGCAGCCGCTTGGCGGGGTCGCAGGGTGATTTGATGAGCGCCAAGGCCTATTACAAGGTCGCCATTGGTCGCGATCCGGGCCAGCTTAGCCCTCCACCACGCCTGCCGACCATCGAGAGCAATGTAGCCGCAGCCAAAGCAGGGGCCGTTCGTCGCCATCCCGATATCCTTACTGTGCAGCATCAGGTTGCCGCGGCTGAATTGCTGATCCGCAGCAGCGAAGCCCGTATGAAGCCGCAAGTCTCTGTGCAAGGTTCGTACGGATTGACCGAGACCTTTGGATCCGATGCCTCAAGCAATAACGCCAGCGTCGGCATTCAATTCGGCCAGACCATTTACCAAGGTGGTGCATTGTCTGCCGGGGTGCGTAAGAACAGAGCGCAGCGAGATGCCCAGCGAGGCAACCTGTTCGTGACCGTGGACAATGTCGAGCGGGCGGTCAGTGATGCCTATGCAGTCTTGTCCTCTGCCCGCGCTCAGATCGACGCATCGCAACGTCAAGTCAGAGCCGCGCAGGTCGCCTTTCAGGGGATCCGGGAAGAGGCGTCATTGGGTGCGCGTACGACGTTGGAAGTGTTGGGTGCGGAACAGTCCTTGAACGAAGCGCGTTCTTCCGTGGTTACAGCACAGACACAGCTTTATGTCGCGGCCTATTCGGTTTTGTCCGCAACGGGCCAGCTGACCGCACAGGCCCTGAAGCTACCGGTGCAAATTTACGACCCGGCGGCCTATTATAATCTGGTCAAGGACGGGCCTGCCAAGTACTCGAAAGAAGGGAAGAAATTGGACCGTGTGTTGCGGGCGCTGCAAAAAGACTGACAATTTTCACGTCCCCATTGTCTGAATGAAAGCCTCGGGTTAGACTTGCACGCAAGCAGTGAATGGTGGTTATTTATGTCTGATCCAGTGTCCAATTCAGAGGTCGAGGATGTTCTTTCTTCAATTCGCCGGTTGGTGTCTGAAGACCGGCATCCCATCAATCGCAAACGGTTGGATGTGACCAAGGATGATAGGCTGGTACTGACACCTTCGTTTCGCGTAGCCGGTGATGCACCGGCATCGGATTCATTCCGGTCACAGCGCAAGCCGATGCAGCCCCCAAGTGGGGCGGGGGACGCATCGTCGGGAAGGGTGGGCGCGTCGCCGCGTGATGCCGCCGCTAGGTCGGCTCGGTCTGCGGATGCGCATGACGATAACGGCCGGCTAGGGTCTTCCCCCGACCAATCCGACGTCCGTCATCCCGACAAGCTTGAAAAATCTTTCAAGCCGGCCCCGTCGCTTTCGCTCGCTGAAGAATTTGAAGATCTGGACCTGATCGCGGACGATCACGAGCAACGCCCTCAAGATGTTGACGCGGGTCTGAAACCTGCCAACATCGATGAAGAGAAAACCCAACACCTTCAGTCTAATCTTTCCGCCTTCCGGTTTTCGGCGCGTCCACCGGGAATTTTGGATCTCGGCGCATCGGAACTGGTTGAAGACGTGCCGCCGACGCCGGATCGCCTGAGCGCCAAGATTGCCGCCTTGGAATCTGCTATCAGTCGAATTCCCGAAACCTACGACCCTGACGAACCTGGTGACGATGATTACTCGGGCAGCGATGCCCCCGCGATGGCGTGGGAAGATGACGTCGAACTGGACGCAACCGGCGCGCGTTTATCTACAGTGCTGGATGAAGATCCGCTCGACGCTGCGGCGACATTCTCTTCGGGTGCGAACCATTCCGCTTCCGATGACATTGCCGATGACCCGCTGAGCGAAATGGATTTTGCAAGCGAAGACCTGACCGGCAACATCGAAGATGAAGTCGCCCAGAAGACCGATCCGGTTGATCCTCTGGAAACCGAACAGGAAACCGGCCTTGGCCTGGGTGGTGACGAATATTTCGACGAAGAAATGCTGCGTGATCTGGTCAGTGAAATCGTCCGCACGGAACTGCAGGGCGCGTTGGGTGAACGTATCACCCGTAACGTCCGAAAGCTGGTTCGGCGCGAAATCCACCGTGCGCTTACATCACAGGATCTGGAATAGGCATATCGCGTTTTCAAAGACGGTTTGATTATTGTTTTTGTCCAGAACGATCCGTTCTGGCTGTTATGCCCCGTGGACGGATCACAGGCGAACGGCCAGCCGTAGGGCGAAACTGACCCAATATTCAGTGACCTCGTAAAGTTGTTTTGATACGTTGCGGTTGAGGCTGTTTTTCCGAGCTGAAATAGCAGTTAAAGCATTGGCGTACTGCATCCATCGCGCAAAAAAAACGCGCTCGAAAGAGCGCGCTTTTTTTGAAATCAACTCAGTAGCGCTTATGCAGCTTCCGCTTGCTGAGCAGCATGACGACGCTCGGATTCTTCGCGTGACAGGGCCACGGAAGTGCGAACACCTTTGCCAACGAAATCCATCAGGCCGGAGACAACCCGTTCATTGGGGTCAATACCGGCACAGCTCAGCACTTCGCGGCCATCGCGCGAACGCGCCCAACGTGCAATCTGCTCTGGACCATTGCCATATTTCTTGTCATCGGCAATTGCGTCATCCAACGCAGCCAGAACTACTGCTGCGAAAAGTTTGCGGGCACGGTTACCTTGTTCATTGTTAAAGGCAGTGCCATCAACGAAATCTTTCATCTCGTCGTCCTTTCTATTATTCTTGCTCTTGTCATTTAGGCGTGGAGGTCCTTATGACGGATTGAGTGCGATTCGGATAGACCTTTATTGCATGACAGTTATGCAAATTTCGCATACCATGTCGCAAGCGCAGCATCGTAGGGCTGCCTTGCGCGGGACAGCTATAACACATATAGGTCACCCAAATTCTTCTTCAACTTTATTGCTATGGTGCGGATACATGCCAAAGATTAACGGGAATGAAATCAGGCCGGGAAATGTTCTCGAACATAACGGCGGCTTGTGGGCTGCTGTTAAGGTCGATCACGTAAAGCCCGGCAAGGGCGGTGCCTTTGCCCAAGTCGAAATGCGTAACCTGCGCAACGGGTCGAAATTGAACGAACGGTTTCGCAGCGCCGACAAGGTTGAAAAGGTACGGTTGGTACAGAAAGATCAACAATTCCTGTATGAAGACGCAGGAATGTTGGTCCTCATGGACACAGAAACCTATGAGCAGGTTCAGCTTTCTGCCGAACTTTTGGGCGAACGTCGTCCGTTCTTGCAGGACGGAATGATGGTGGTTGTTGAATATCACGAGGATGAAGCCTTGAACGCTTCATTGCCTCAAAAGGTTACCTGCAAGATCGTTGAGACCGAGCCTGTTGTGAAAGGCCAGACAGCCGCGAATTCTTTCAAGCCGGCCATTCTGGACAACGGGGTCAAGGTAATGGTGCCGCCGTTTGTCGGGCCTGACGAAGATATCATCGTCAACACTGAAACAATGGAATATTCAGAGCGCGCCTAGCCTGAGCGTTGACGTTACGTCATACCTTCGCTGCATCGCAGAGCCCCGGTCGATCCGGGGCTTTTTCCGTTTTTGAAGGACGTCTTGACAGCGCCGATTCGTGAGAACCCCAATTTTGACGGTTAGATTGTTGCATTTATGCATCAATTCTTCACGCCGCTTTGTGCTTGGAAACATTGCCTTTCGATTTCGCGCCCCGGGATTTTCGGCACGCCGGCGATTTCGATATCCCAACGCACTCGGCGTATTTACCGAACTTTGAACACCAGCCTATTTTTTCCAGTTTGGAATGTTATAGCTAGGTGGAAACTCAGGGGGGCATGATGTCGGATATAGTCGTCTATTCTGCGAAAAAGATTATCACCATGGATGTAAACCGGCCCGAGGCGACCCACGTCGCCGTGCGCAACGGCGAGGTTCTGGCGGTGGGTGATGCACGCTGTGCTGATCAATGGGGTACGGTGACCCATGACGACAGCTTGAAGGATGCCGTTTTGATGCCAGGCTTCATCGAAGCCCATGCGCATATGATGGCGGGGGCGATGTGGGAATATGCCTATGCCGGATTTCACGACCGGATCGATCCGGATGGCAAGCTTTGGCCAGGCCTGACCGACATCGACGCGGTGATTGGCGGGCTTTCCGATTACGCGCAAGGTCTGGACGATGACGCGCCTTTGGTCGGGTGGGGGTTTGATCCGATCTTTCTGAAGACAGAGAGGTTGAGCAAGAAGCATCTGGACCAGATCAGCACGACCAAGCCGATTGCCATACTCTATTCGAACCTCCATCTGATGTGCGTGAATTCGGTCGCTCTTGAAATGGCGGGCTTTGACCATACAACCAATGCCGAAGGTGTCATCAAGGGGCCAGACGGTACGCCCACAGGCGAATTGCAGGAAATGGCCGCAATGTTTCCGGTGATGCGACGTCTGAATATAGATTTTCGCGGGCTGAGCCAAAAGGAAACGTCGATCCGTGCCTATGCCGACGTGTCGCGACGGGCAGGGGTGACCACCGTCACCGACCTGTATTCCGAGATGGAGGAAGAGGACGTGGCAACCATGCTGCGCGTGACTGGCGAAGACAGCTATCCGTTGCGCATCGTGCCGGCGCTTGGCGCGATGTCCGGGCCCAAGGCGATCGCCGACAAGGCCGAGGCCTTGGCAAAGCGCAGCACCGACAAGCTTCGGCTGGGGGCAGTCAAGCTGATGACCGACGGTGCTATCCAGGGCTGGACCGCGCGGATAAAATCTCCCGGGTATGTCGGCGGACAGCCCAATGGCATCTGGAACACCCCGCCCGAGGTGATCTTTCAACTGGTCGAAGAGCTGAACAGTCGTGGCATTCAGATGCACATCCATGTCAATGGCGACGAAGCCGCAGAAGTGGCGCTGAACGCGATCGAAGCTGCCTTGCGCAAACATCCGTGGATGGGCCATCGCCATGTGCTGCAACATTGTCAGATGATGGGCCGTGACCTGTTTACGCGTGCCGCCGATATGGGGTTGTGCTGCAATATATTCGCCAATCACATCTATTACTTTGGCGATCAACATGTCGCTATGACCATTGGGGTCGACCGTGCCGAACGGATGGACGGTGCGCGGTCCGCCATTGATGCGGGTGTGAATATCGCGATCCATTCGGACGCGCCGGTGACGCCGATGGCACCCCTGTTTACCGCGTGGTGCGCCGTTAATCGCCAGACGACATCGGGGCGCACATTGGGTCATGCGCAGCAGATTACCGTGCAAGAGGCGCTTTTCGCGATCACGTTGGGGGCGGCCTATACATTAAAGCTCGACCGCGAAATCGGGAGTATACAGACCGGCAAGCGCGCTGACTTTACGGTATTGGGTGACGATCCGACCAAGGTTGACCCGATGGCGCTCAAGGACGTGCCGGTGTTGGGAACCGTCTTTGGAGGACGGGTGCATCTGCTATGAAACCGCGTCTGCCGTTGGCGGTGGTTTCGGGGTATCTTGGCGCTGGCAAGACAACCTTGATCAATCGCCTGTTATCCGAGCCACACGGGCTGCGGTTGTTGGTGATGGTCAACGATTTCGGCGCGATCAATATTGATGCCGACCTTCTGGCAGAGGCAGGCGATGATACGATGACCTTAACCAACGGGTGCGTGTGTTGCACCATGGGTGCCGACCTCTATATGGCGATTGGCGATGTGCTTGATCGCGACACGCGCCCCGATTATCTGGTGATCGAAGCGTCGGGCATAGCGGACCCGGCCCGTATCGCCCAAGTCGCCATGGCCGAACCGGATCTGGTTTACGGCGGCATCGCTACTGTCGTGGATGGGCAAACCTATGCGTCACTGGTGGCTGACCCTCTGATAGGTGCGCAGATCGAGAGGCAGACTAGCGTCGCCGACCTGGTGTTGATCAGCAAGCTGGACCACCCCGACCCGGCTTTGACATTGCGCTTGGGAGTGCAGTCCCGCGCGGCTGTGGTCGACCTGGCAGAGCGAAATGCACTGGCACCGTTGCTATTCGGGGGGGCACCACGGTCCATCCCGATGGTCAAGGGGCAGGCCCACGCGCCCTATGTCACCTGGAGCAGTTCAAGCCCAATTCAGTTGGACCATGAAGCATTGCTGGCCAAGCTCAACACCCGCCCCGCAGGGCTGTTTCGGTTCAAGGGTTTTGTGGCTGGCCCCTCGGGCCGCGGGTGGGAGGTGCATTGCGTCGGTCCCGCTGTCAGCGTCAAACCGATCAGCCAGGCGCAGGGCACCAAGGTCGTAGGCATCGGGCTTGAGGGGCAGATAAACCCCGAGCAGATCGAAAATTGGTGGCTCGACTAGGCGCGAGCCAGCCCCGGGCCGCCCGCAGCCTGTTCAGCCGTCTGTCATCAACGTAACGGTGGCATCCGCGGCCTGCATCGCCGCACGGGCACGGTCAAAGCGCAAATACGCCAACGCTTGGTTGCCAGATTGGGTAAAGATTGTGCCCGCGGGTTTGCCATCGGCTGAGATCTCGGTGCCCGATGTAACGGGCGCGCTGACTTCGACCTGGGCGAGTCCTTTGCGAAGCTCGGTTTTGTGCTTCATGCGGGCGGTCACTTCTTGGCCGACATAGCAGCCCTTGCGAAAATCGACCCCGTTCAACCGTTCGAATCCCATCTCGAGAATGAAGCTGTCTGGGCCAAGCTCGACCCCGTTTTCGGGTATCAGATACGCCACGCGCATGGCATCCCAATCGGTGTCGTCATCGACTTGGGCTTGATCACGGTAGGCCCGCCAGCCCAGACGATGATCACGCGGATCGGCATATCCGTCTTCGGGTGCGTCGCCCAGGCCACGATGCAGGTAGAGCGAGGTTGCCTCTATCGTCACGTCGGCGCGAAGTTTGTACATGGTCAATCGCTGTACCAGGCTATCGGCAAACGGCGCACCCACATCCAGTAATATCGCATCATCGGCTTTGGATAGAAAAAAGTCCGTTATGAACTTGCCTTGCGGCGTCAGGATGGCGGCATAGATCGGCCCGTGATCCAGTTTGCGAATGTCGTTGGTAATCAAACCTTGCAGAAAACCGGTTGCATCGCGGCCCGTTATTCTGAGGATGCGGCGGTCATTCATATCGCTTGTCCTTTTAATCTTTGCCATGACATATAGCACCCCATAACGAAGCTGAAAGGGGCAACCATGCGGGCACCTATATCTGTGGTTATCCCGACCCTGAACGCCGAAGCGGGGTTGAGCAATTGCTTGACCGCATTGATGGAAGGGTTGGACGCCGGGCTGATCCGTGAATTGATCGTGACAGACGGAGGATCGCAGGATGCCACGCTTGCGCTCGCGGAGGCCTGGGGCGCTCAGGTGGTTGAGGGGGCGGCCTCGCGGGGGGGGCAATTGCGACGCGGTTGCGCCAAGGCGCAGGCGGATTGGCTGCTGGTGTTGCATGCCGATACGCAGTTGGCACCTGGCTGGACCAAGCCGGTGATCGCGCACCTCGAGGGTCAGCAAGCCGGGTGGTTCAAGCTGCGCTTTGACCATGGCGGATTTCCGGCAAGGTTTGTCGCGGGGTGGGCCAACACGCGAAGCAGGTTGGGTTTGCCATATGGCGATCAGGGGATGTTGATCCCGCAAACGCTTTATCGGTCCATCGGCGGGTATCCGGACCAACCCCTCATGGAGGACGTTGCACTGGCTCTGCTGCTGAAAGGTAAGTTGACTGGTCTGGATGCTACGGCGGTGACTTCGGCTGACAGGTACCGGCGCAGCGGCTGGATCAAGCGAGGGGCACGCAACCTGTGGACGCTGACACGCTATCTGGCCGGCGCAACACCGGCCAAACTGGCTGCGGATTATTCAAAGTGAGCAAGGCGAGAAAACGAGCCGTTAGCCCTTACCCGAACAGGCGTTGCCCCAAGCGTTGGAAAATGTTCGGGGCCGACGGTTTCAGCCCAGGCTGAAGTGCACGAAGCGCGTTCACGTTGCGACTGTCCGAGACGGTTTTTCCATCTTCGAACTGTAGTCGGTAAAGGTCGGCATAGATGCCGCCGCGCGCCAAAAGCTCGTCGTGTTTACCCTCGTCCATCACCCGGCCCCTGTCCATGACCACAATCTTGTCCGCCCCTCTGATGGTGGAAAGCCGGTGCGCGATGACCAGGGTGGTGCGCCCTTTTGACAAGCGATCCAAGGCTTGCTGAACGACCTTTTCTGACTGCGCATCAAGGGCGCTTGTTGCTTCGTCCAACAGCAAGATCGGCGTATTGCGCAGCAAGGCTCGGGCGATCACGACACGCTGACGCTGGCCCCCCGAAAGGGCCGACCCGCGCGGGCCGACACGGGTCTCTAGCCCGTGTTCAAGCTTTGGCAGGAAATCCGCGACATGTGCAGCTTCAAGTACCTTTTGCAGTTCGTCGTCACTGACGTCTTCCCGGCCCAGAACAATATTCTCGCGCAGGGTTTCATCGAATAACAGCGCCTCTTGTGTGACCACTGAAAACAACCCACGCAGGTCGGAAATCTCCATGTCCTTGAGCTCTACACCCCCGATCGAAATGGTGCCTTTTTGCGGGTCAATCAGCCGCGTCAACAGGTTGAATATGGTTGACTTGCCAGCGCCCGACGCGCCGACCAGTGCAGTTGTCTGCCCCGCAGTTGCAGTAAGCGACAAGCTGTCGAGAACCGAGGCTTCCCCATACGACAGACTTACGCCGTCCAGCACGATGTCAGGCGCCGCCGTCGGCGCGGCAACAGGGTGCTCGGGCGATTTGAGGTTTACCGGCGCATCCATCAGCTCTTTGATGCGTTCCAGGGCTGCGGCGGCCGTCTGCCACAGGCCGCTGATAGCGCCCAAGCGGCGCAGCGGGTTAAAGGTGAAGCCCATTGCGGTGAAAAACGTCATGAACTGGCCGATGGTCTTTTCGCCGTCGATGATTTCGGAGCCTCCGTACAGGATCACAGCCATGAACCCGATTCCGGACATGATATCTATCAATCCCGGCAAAGCCGAATTGCCGAATGATGCGCGGACCTCGGTGCGTACATACGTCCGGGTCAGGTCGCGGTATTGGCGGGCCTGGTACCGTTCCAAGGCATTCAGCTTAATCTGGACGATACCGTGAAAAACCTCATCAAGCCGGGTAGACAGGTGCGCCCCAAGGTCACGGGCCTCGCGCGAGCGGGCGCGCACGAAACGCTGGGCCAATGCCGCGGGCATCACCATCAAAGGTACCCCGATGCAGGCCAGCAAGGCCCAAACCGGGTCAATGGACACCGCAACACCCAGCAAGACGATCAACCCGACAAAATCGCGCCCGGTTCCGGTGATGACGGCCTGCCAGACAGCCCCGATCGCGTTTACGTCGGATTGCACACGCTGCACCAGGAAACCCGGCGGGTGTGTCTGGTGAAAGGCCCCGTCCTGGATCATCATACGATCTAGCAGATCAATACGCATGTCCGCGGCCGATTTCTGCGCTATGCGGGTCAGCAAGACCTTTTGGACCACGCCAGCGATCGCCCGCAGAACAAAGATCCCGACCAACACCAGCCCGACCCAGATCAATGCGTTTTCTTGACCGGCCACAAAGACCTGATCGAACATCGGTTGCATGAGCTTGGCCAAGGCACCCATGGTCGCGCCTTCGACCGCCATGAAGACGAGGGCAATCAGCAGCAAGCCCATATGCTTGCGCAGGTAATCACGCCAAAGCCATTTCAGCAATTCGCTTGAGGTATAGGTCACGTCGCTCATACTTGGGCAGCATCCGTTAGGGTATCCATCCCGACGGGTTTACGCAGCCCGGCAGGGTAGGACAAGCACAGCGACGTTGATTGCATGATTGACGCCACGCCGCGGCAGGATAAGTTGCATTAAATTTTCTGCGTGAAAGGCCCGCACATATGTCACATCATCCCAACCTTTCGCAAGGGCGCGGATACCTTGCGATACCGGGCCCGTCGGTGATGCCCGAGGCTGTATTGAACGCAATGCACCGTCCTGCGCCCAACATATATGCCGGTGAACTGATCGACATGATGCCGCCCCTGATGCAGGATTTGCGCCGCATCGCGAAAACCGACCACCAGTTGGCGATGTATATTGGCAACGGTCACGCCGCATGGGAAGCAGCACTCAGCAATGTGATTGCCCCAGGTGACAAGGTGCTGGTGCCAGCGACAGGTCGGTTCGGCATTGGTTGGGGTGACACGGCAACCGGCCTCGGGGCCGATGTAGAGGTCATGGATTTCGGGCTTCAAAGCGCGTTGGATATTGACCGCATTGCACAGAGACTCAGGGCCGATACAGCCCATGAGATCAAGGCGATTTTGGTGGTTCACGTCGATACGTCGACCTCGGTCGTGAACGACGTGGCGGGGGTACGCGCGATACTCGACGCAGCCGGGCACCCGGCGCTGTTGATGGTGGACTGCATTGCGTCTTTTGCCTGTGACCGATTTGAAATGGATCACTGGGGTGTCGATGTGATGGTGACCGCCTGTCAAAAGGGGCTGATGGTCCCGCCGGGCGTGAGTTTTGTGTTTTTCAATGACCGCGCATCGGCCGTGCGCGCCGCAATGCCCCGGGTAAGTCGGTTTTGGGACTGGACCCCGCGGGCCAACCCTGCTGAATTCTTCCAGTACCATTGTGGTACCGCGCCAACACATCACATCTATGGCTTGCGCGCAGCACTGGACATGATCAACGCCGAGGGTATCGAGAACGTCTGGTCGCGGCACGCGACACTGGCAAGGGCGGTTTGGGCCGCTTGCGAAATGTGGGGAACCCAAGGGAGCCTTGCCCTCAATATCGCTGACCCCGCGCTGCGCAGCCACGCGGTGACGGCGCTGCGACTGGATGCGCCTCAGGCGACGCAGTTGCGCGATTGGGTCCAGGAGAACATCGGCCTTACCCTGGGCATAGGATTGGGAATGGCACCTGTGGGCAGTGCCGCAAGCCACGGATTCTTCCGCGTCGGGCACATGGGGCACGTCAACGGCCAGATGATCATGGGGGTTCTCGGGGGAATGGAAGCGGGGATGGCGGCAATTGGGATCAAGCGTGGGGCAGGTGCGCTCGACGCCGCGGCCAAAGTCATCGGCGGGGGTTAATTCCGGTGCCGTGCGCCGATACGGTCTATTGCGATTCTAACGGCCCAGCCCGTAAGCATTACAGCTGGAAGACCCCATATTGCCCAAATCAACATGAACACCCACAGGACATTCACGCCAAACATGACGACGCAGGCGCTGATGTAATTTGGGGCAGATCTGCCTTGGTCAGTGTGGCGCATCGGTTCACTCCGGTACGGGGGACCTCGCAATCATATGCCGGATCAGGCTTGTGTCATCCCGATTTTGGCATCGGAAAGCGCGTCGGGTAGGGCGGCTGCAAAAGCGTCCAGGTCCGCCGGAGTGCCGCAGCTTACCCGAATGCAGCGGTTTTGCGGTGCGGCAAAGGGCATGCGAACGAATATGCCGCGTGCGACCAATCCGTCCAGCACTGCCTTGGCAAAAGCAGCGTCACGCCCGCAGTCAACAGCTACGAAATTCGCCGCCGAAGGTAGGGGTGACAAGCCATTGTGTACAGCAATTTGCGCGATCCGGTCGCGCGCCGCTGCAATCCGTTCCTGAACCTGGGCAAGCCATCCGGTGTCAAGCAACGCTGCCAGCGCCCCCGCCTGAGCGGCGCGGTTCATTCCGAAATGGTTGCGCACCTTGCCAAAGGCCGCGATCAGATCGGGCGTGCCGATGGCATATCCCACCCGCGCCCCGGCCAACCCATACGCCTTGGAAAAGGTCCGCATCCGGATAAGGCGCGGGTCATCTGCATTCAGGGCAGGGGCGGCCTCGGCTGGGGCGCATTCAATATAGGCTTCATCCAGGATCAGAAGGCAGCCTTGCGGCAACATATCAAGCGCGCTGGCAATCTTTTCTCCGGTGTGCCAACTGCCCATAGGATTGTCGGGGTTGGCAAGATAGACCAGCTTTGCTTCTTTCTCCGAAGCTTCCTTGAACAAAGCTGCCACATCTTCATGGTCGTCGAGATAAGGCACTTTATGCAGAATACCCCCATAACCCGCGACGTGGTAATTGAACGTGGGATACGCCCCCTCCGACGTGATGACCGGATCGCCCGGGGCAATCATCAGGCGAACCAGATACCCCAGTAGCCCGTCGATGCCTTCGCCTACGATAATGTGCTCGGGGGTGACAGAGTGATGTGCGGCTAAAGCACTGCGCAGTTCAAAGCTTTCTGGGTCACCGTACATCCACTGTTGTGCAGCTGCCATCGCCTCTGTTGCCCGGGGGGATGGACCAAAGACACTTTCATTGGCCCCCAGCCGTGCGGCAAATCTGCGGCCTTGTGCACGCTCCTGTGTTTCCGGCCCCACAAAGGGTACGGTCGAGGGTAACGAAGCGGCGAGCGGCGTGAGGCGATATTGTGTCATGTCCATCACGTAGCGCATGTGAAGTCGGCTCAGCAAGGATAGAAACATACCTGACCAATCAAACGCATGCCGTAGCGTTTTGCTTTGCAAGCGCATGGGTCTGACGTCACACTAAATTCATTGGCCAGGAGGATATCATGACACGCGTTTCCGTTACCTATGAAGACCATATCGCGCATGTGCGGCTTACCCGCGCGGAAAAAATGAACGCGCTCGATCAAGAAATGATCGACGCAATAATCGCAGCGGGAAACGAGGTCGCTGCGTCCGACGCCCGCGTGGCACTGATATCCGGTGAAGGCAAATCTTTCTGCGCTGGTATCGATATCAACGGGCTAAGCTCCATGGCCGGGGGGGACCCGGCTGAACTTATGATGCCCCGAACGCACGGCAATGGCACCACCAATCAATGGCAAGAGGTGTCGATGATCTGGACCCGCCTGAGCATACCGGTGATCGCAGCGCTGCATGGCAAGGTTTACGGGGCGGGGCTCCAGCTCGCCCTTGGGGCTGACATCCGTATCGGGGCACCGGATACAGAAATGGCGGTTATGGAAATGAAGTGGGGGATCGTGCCCGACATGGGCGGCATGGTGTTGCTCCCCAAACTGGTGCGCGGTGATATACTACGTCTGCTGACCTACACCGCCGACCCGATTGACGCGCTCAGTGCTGAACGTTGGGGCCTGATTACGAAAGTGGCGGACGATCCCGTTCTGACTGCAATGGAACTTGCAGAGGTGATTACCGGTAAAAGCCCGAGTGCCATCAAGGCGGCCAAACGCCTGATCACATTCGCCGAGGTTTCCGGCGTGGACGACGTTCTGCTTGAAGAATCGCGAGAACAGGCAGCGCTGCTGGGTCGGCCCCACCAAATGGAAGTTATCGCCGCAGAATTTGGCAAGCGTCGCGCGGTGTTTTCCGACTGACAGGTCAGCCCCGACTGAGATTTCAGACGGGGCCTTCCAAATGGACGATCTTCGCTTCCCAGCTAGGACCGCGAGGTCAAGGTCACTGCAAATGATTTCCAAATGGTAAAAAATCCTCGCCGAAGGCATTTTTCTTCTGGTGGACCAAAAGAGATTTACGCCTTCGGCGAGGATTTAAAGCCATTTGGAAGCGAACGCGATTACCCCAACTCGGCCAAACGGTTCAGGGCGGCCTGAAGCTGGTCTGCTTCTTCCTGACGCGCGTCAAGGTTACTTTGGGCTTCTGCGACAACTTCGGCCGGGGCGGAAGCGGCGAATTTGGGGTTGTTCAGGCGCCCCTTCAGACCGCCGATCTCCTTACCCAGTTTGTCGAGTGACTTTTGCAAACGGGCTTTTTCCGCGTCGATGTCGATCAGCCCCGCAAGCGGGAGGCCAAAGCTCGCGCCCGGCGCGGCGATGGAGACGGTGCCTTTGGGGAAGCTCTCTGTCTTCTCGATGGTTTCGACCCGTGCCAGACGTTTGATCATTACCTCGTTTCGGTCCCATGCGGTTTGGCCGGCGTCGTCCATGTCGGTATAGAGCATGGGTACTTTGAGCCCCGCAGGCACATGCATCTGTGCCCGTGCCGAACGGATGGATTCGATCAGGCTGATCACCCAGTTGAGTTCGCGGTCGGCGTCGGCGTCCAGCATTTCGGCGGTGCTGTAGGTCGGCCAGTCGCCATGCACCAGCATCTTGGGACGGGTAGCCGTGGTCTGCCACAGTTCCTCGGTGATGTAGGGCATGATCGGGTGGAGCAGTACAAGGCATTGATCCAGCACCCATTTCAGCGTCTGGCGAGTCTCGGCGGCCTCTGGCGCGTCGTCTTGCAGCAGGGGTTTGGAGAGTTCAACATACCAGTCGCAGACCTTGCCCCAGACAAAGGCATACAGCGCATTGGCCGCGTCGTTGAAACGGTAGTTGTCCAATGCGGCGTCGACCTCTTCGCGGACGCGGGCGGTTTCGCCGATGATCCATTTGTTCAGCGTGTGGTCGACCTGGGTGTGGCTGG
>Ga0209634_1001810_pt1 | contig 15324 bp, 19 predicted proteins | sample LinPmetageLP40_FD_184043 | JGI IMG/M metagenome (GOLD analysis project Ga0209634, IMG submission 184043) | Marine viral communities from the Pacific Ocean - LP-40 (SPAdes) (version 2) | ecosystem: Environmental > Aquatic > Marine > Oceanic | place: Pacific Ocean | collected 2010-08-26
ATGCATAATTAAATACATCTTGTTTTAAATCGTAATCCTGAGATTCGTTTCTATCTTTACCTCCAAATTCACTAATTCGCAAAATTGTATCTGGTATCCCATAAGAAGTAATTAATGCTCTTATACCTGCTACTGTACCTTTTGTTTTAAGTAAATATGGTATATTATGGTAAATTCGTTTATATAATTGATTTTGAACATCATTTAATGGTACTATATCATTAGATGCTGATATTTGGGTATCTACATACTCAAACCCAGTAGGTATGGCTAAATCGCCACTTCCATCTACAACTGAACCCGTCATTTGAGGGAAAGGAAATGAACTACCAGATGGAGTTATTCCTAAAAAGGCAGTAAATAAATCATTTGTGTTAAAGTTACTAGAATATAATTTTACACCAAAATCTCTAATAGCATCCGATACTAAATCTTTTGCAATACCATAATCTAAACGGTTATCAGCATCAAATTTATTTGAAATATCTTTTGTATAAACCCAAACATTATCATAATATTGAGCTACCATATCTACAAAAAGTTCATATCTTTCATTAGCTGGATCATCTCTTAAGTATTCTGGTATAGCCCAATATAACCAATTTCTATTATCTTGGTCATAGTTTGAAGCTGATAGAGCTTGTCCCCCATAATATGTAGTTCCTTCAGCTGCATTTCCTATCCATTCTAAAGTTTGAATACTACCTGTAGCTGCTAGTATGAATGGAGGTTCTGTATTTAATTTAGGGTAAGAATATTTAGATCCACTATTAAAATAAAGGAAATATTCATAACCATCAAAGTTTTTTACAATAGAATCAATTTGACCAGTTATAGATGCTTTACTAGAGCTAAAAGCTAAAGTATTTCTTGTTTGGCTTGTTACCTCATCTAAAAAACCTGATAGTTGGTTACTTGCAGATTCAATTAAACCAACTTTGTAATAAAAATTCTCCAAACGTACTTTAGCAGAACTAAAATGAACAAAATTTGAATAACTTTCATAATTAACATTAATATTAATTTCTTTTTGGTTTAAAAGATTTTTAATTTGGTTAACTGAACTTGTTACATTAGACTGTAATAAAGTATCAAATGAAAAAGATTCACCTCCTTGTGAACTTGCTTGTGTTATATTAAGATTATAATTTGGTCCTGCTATGTAAGTAAAATCATCTTCTATAATTGGATCAAAAGGAAAAAATACTTCGTAAGCTTGGGTTGTTGATAATTCTTCAACTACCCATAATTCATCTTTTAAGTTAAAATTACTAGGTAAAGGCTCATATAATTTTATTAATACCGTAGGATCAACTCCTTCTTCAGTCTCTAATTTTATATTATTAGCTATTACTGTTTGATTTAAACCAAAATTAAGATAAAAATCAACAAAATATTCTGCATTTTCTCTATATTGAATAAATGAATTTGAAGAAGAAATTATTAAATCATTATTAATAATATTACTATCTAACCTAATTTCAGTTCTATCTGATGATATACTTGAAATAAAATAATTTAATTCTATATCAGAAGCTAGTCTTTTTCTATAAAAACTATATAAAATATTATAAGTACCTAAATCATAACCTGTATTTATTAAATCTATTTTAGGATTTAATAAAACATCACCATCGCGCACATCATATTCCAATAAAGGAACTGTAGCACCTGGGTATATTAAGGTTTGTGTTTGATCATAAACATAATATTCAATGTAGTCAGTATCTTTTGAAAATACTGTATCTAATTCTGACTGTACAATTAATTGTGTATCCGCATCTGAATATGTTTGGTATTCAAATGTACTAGGATTTAAACTATTTATTGTTATGTTATCTTGATTCATATATTATTATTAATATCCTCCTCCACCACCACCTGCTGAAGCACCTCCACCTGAAGGTCCTCCTCCTGAATTACTTCCAACTGTTGCAGATGGAGTATTTCGAGAAGTGGCTGTGTTTTCTGATAAAGTTGTATTTGTTTCTATTATATTTTCGTTTGCCTTTGTTAGTTGTTGTTCTAATATATTAAAAGATTCACTTATAGATTCATCTCCTGTAGTACCTGCTATTGCTTGTGCCTCTGCCATTTGGGCATTTAATAAATCACTTCTTAATTGAGCAATTTCAGCTTGTAATGCTTGTATTTCTTCATTTATTTCATCAAAATTAACATATTCACCACTTGTTCGTATTAAATATTGATGAGAATTAGTCTCACCTAGAGCGGGTATATCATAAAAAAGAGAATTATATAATCCAAAGAATTCTTCAGTATTTGGTTGAAGTTGTTGATCCTCAGTAATAGTAGAAGCTCCTAGTTCATTAAAACTAGTATCTATTGTTTTAATGTATTCTGCTTTGTTAAAAACTTCTCTTACTAAATCTAGTCTTGCTTCAGCCATTATCTATTTATAACTTTAAAGTAATAATTATCATCTTTTACTATAGTATTACCATTAATAACAGTTTGTATTAAAATTTTATAATATCTTTCTGGTTGTAAACCGTTCATATAAATGTCAAAATAATTACTTTGTCCGTCACAACTAATTTTTGTAAATTCAGGATCAAAATTAATTAAAGTTTCATTGGTATCCAAATCTTTTATTGAGTATAATGACCCACTTTGTAAATAATAATTTTTAGTATCTATAGATGAGGTAGTAAATGTTCTTTCTGGGAAATCAGGTCTTACATTAAGTCTAAATCTATTTATACTTTCACTATAAAATACTCCAGGATTACTATCTAAAGCTATAAAAACATCTGGGGTATATATTTGAGGTAAAGAACCTGTTATAAATTCTGAATCATCCCATTTTATTTCTAATACAGGAGGATAGATAGTATTTGTATCAACTGAATAGAATTGCATGATGGGTTGAATAGCATCTGCTGAGTTAAATTCTATATTATCTTCCCATTTAACTAAAAAACCATCATTTATTATATTAGTATATGTGCCTGCTACTCCTCTAGAACTTGAATACCAAGTTTTTACTATGTCAGTAACTGGCATATTTAAATCTTTTTCTGATCTTAAAGTAAAACATTGTGATACTTCAATAATAGCATTAGGATCAAGAGAAGCAGTATACCAATTCCCTCCTCCTTGATTTGAACTTCCTGACCATGATGCAGTAACATATGTTGTACTAGGAGATAAATCCCATGATGCAGCTCCACTTCCTGCGGATCCAGAAAATGTTCTTTGTCTCCAACTTACACCATTAACTGAAAATGGTGAGTCTAGATATGTACCTGTACCATTTCTCCAAGACCCAGATACAGGGTATACTTCTAAACAGCTATCATAATCAACACCTTGAGCATTAGCAATATAACATTTTAGACTACTTGAAAAATTAGTTCCTGGTACTCTATTATCTATTACACTATTAATTTCATCTTGATCAAATTCTACTAAAAATCTAAATACTTGGGGTACTGGGTTGAGGCTAACATTTAGGTTACCTACTTCAATAATAGGGTCAATACCCGTATTCATAAAAGGGTAAAACGAATATATTGATGCGTCTTGTAATGGAAAAATTTTATATACTGCCATAATTTTTTATTTAATATCCACCAACTGCATTTGATGTTCCTGTTCCTAATGATACAACTCTACCTGTAATATCGCTACTAGGGTTTTTTACTTCAAATATACTAGGGTCTAAAGAAGGATATATAATACCACTTTGTGTAGCACCTGGTATGTCATAAGCATATTGAGAATATCCAATATTAGTACCTGCTTTATTAGTTATTTGAACATTTTGTACTGTTTGTACCCCAGGTATAGTATCTATTAATACACTTAATTCACTTAATATTATAGGTTGATTTATTTGCCATCTATTTATATTAAAATAATCTTGTAAAGATGTTATACATCTAGCTAATATATCATTATTATTAAAATTAGGTAAAACAACTACTTCAAAATTAACAGCTATATTAATAATAAAAGCATCTTTAATATTAACTGTATCTCCTATCATTCTATATTGATTAAGATAAGTTTGTAAATTAGTTTTAATAGTACTTGATGGTACTACTAAATTATTGTTTGTGTTATAAGCTAATACATATAAATCTAAAATAGTATCTGGGTCTTTGACACTAGGTTTTGTTGTAAAAGCTTTTGATAAATCACCAAATTTTGAGGGCATACTTAATGCTCTAATTAGATAATCATCAGCTGTTACATTTCTTTGTTGGGTATTATAACTAGCTAAAGAATTTTGTCTAATTTCTTCTATTGTATCCCCATTTCCACCACCACTTGCTGCTGTTGGATTATTTGCTGCTAATGAATTAAATATAAATTGAGCTATTCCTGTATTAGATAAACTTGCGTTTTTAAATTTACTATTTTGAGTATTAAGTACATTAATAGTATTAGCATTTACGTTAGCAGATGTTCCTCCCCCAGTTAAATATCTTATTGTTAAAGTTGTATTACTAGGAGCGGTTCCATAAGTATTTGTAAATATAAAATTTGTAGGACTAAATGCCGTTGTAAGTTTACTTTGACCAAATGGTAAACCAATTCCTACATTATCAGGGTTTGGTGTAATTTGTTCATCTATTTGTAAGGGTTCACCTGAGCCAAATTGTATTTGTAATGTTGTTTCATCTAAAAATCTTGTTACAAATCTATTATTTGTTGATTTTGTTCTTAGAATATAAGGAGCATCACCATTTTGATAATTATTAGGATCATTAGTGTTTGTATTTTCAATACTATCATATATTAAATCTTGACCTAAATAATCTACTTCATAATATTGGTTTCCTTGACCATCAAAAATATCAATAATATTTCCTATATTGGTAGCATTTATTAATATAGTTGGAAATTGTTGATACGCTCCTAATGTAACGTTTTCAGTGTTAACTACTCCTGAAACTCCTCTTCTATTTTTCTTTAGAAGATAATAAGAAGGTTCTCCATTTGTAATTTGAGAAATTGATACTTCTGTTGGATCACTAGAGGATGAAACTGAAAAATCTACTCGAGACTCAATAATAAAAGTTTGACCTGTTTGAGTATTAAATGTTGTATTATCTCCTACTATTAAACTATAATTATAATCTGGTACTATAGTTACTCCTTCTACTTTAGCTGGGACTTGTTGGTAAAGATCCATATCAACATATGCTAAACCTGTTGCTTTAGGTTTATAACTAAACATATATGCAAGATCATATAAATTATCAAATTGTCTTGCGTATTGCAAATAAGTTTCTTGTATTTGATTATCTAAATAAAAGGAAAGAACATCACTTACATAAGATGCTTGTTCTATAAACATCATTCCAGGGGATGCTGGGCTAAAATCCGTATAAGTATTTGGAAAATAGGTTTGAGAAAAATTAATAATTTGAGATCTTATGTCATTAAAATCCTTATTAATATATGATATGTCTTTATTTAATAATGCCATTAGTTAAAATTTAATTCTAAGGTATCATTTATACCTGTATTAGGGATACTATAGGTTATATTTATTTGTATTGTATTTTCTGTAACCGTTCTTAATACATTTACATCTTCAACTGTTATATTAGGAAAATTAGCATCAAGTTTTGCTTGAATATCTTCTTTTATAAAGTCAAAATTTTGTGAATTTATTGAATTGAAAATATAAGCTCTTAACCCAGCACCAAATAAAGGATTTTGAATTCTTTCTCCAGGATTTGTTAAGAAATAATTTATTAAGTTATTTTTAACAGCATCTCTAGTTTGATAGTTAGGTTGAAATACCCCAGGAGTACTAAATGGTAAATTAACACCAATAGCAACTCTAGGTCGTAAATCATTAGGATATACTTTTCTTACTCCAAATGCCATATTATATTATTATTTACTTTGCATTAATCCCATTATTTGATCCATACTTACATTTCCTTGGGGTAAACTACCATTAGGAGAAGTAGTATCTCCCATTCCACTTACTTGTAAGGGTACATCTTTTGAGGTTGCACTTAATGTACCATTTGCTCCTGGCATCATTCCACCTAAAACATTCATCATGTTTTCTCTTAATTTTACTTTATCCGTTTCTGGTAAAGATTGAGAAGATATAGGGTTTGTAGGACTAGGTGTAGGTATACTTATATTAGGAGTATTCATACTATTTTCGTATACTACAGATTTAGGAGCACGGACAGCTTCTATAAGGATGTCTTTCATCTCCTCTTGTATAGCCTCTTTTACGGCTTCTTTTACAATAGTTTTTAATTGACTTAATTTCATGTTGTATTGATTTATTATAAATATTAAACTAGGTAGCTTTTAAATCGTTTTGTTGTATATAAAATACAAGTTCGTCGATTAGTATTTGATCTGATGAACTAAATGATGGTTCACCTTTTAATAATGTTATTCCTCTAGAATCTTTTCCTACTGCAAATCTTCTTTTTAATGTACCCACGGGGTTAGAATTATCAGTTTCAACACTAAAGTAAAACCCATTAACATTATCTAATATAGGATTACCATCTTCAGCTTCTTCTTCAGCTAAATCCAATAATTCCTGGTTAATGGCAGTTAGCTCTATATCTGTTACTCCACCTTCCTCTGCACATTCTTGAGTCATTTGGTCAATTGTTTTTAATAATAATATTACAGTTGCAGCACCCGCTATTACAAATATTAAAGATGTTAAAGTAGCTTTACTTGTACCATCAGCTTTTTCTTCTAATTTTTCTAATTCATCATTTATATGTTGAAGTTTAGCAGTCATAGAATATGGTTGGGCTGCTATTAAACCACCAAAATCTTTTGCTGGTAATATACCTATTGCTTGAGGGATACTTAAACTATCCATTTGTAATCTTATGCCTTTTAGGATTTGACCCAAAGCACGAAATGCAACTGCTAGTGCTGTGTTTGTAGTGATTATCTTAAACATTTGGTTTAATTGTCTTACTACTCTATTTCGGGTTCTAATTACATCCCTTAAAGCATCTGGGGAGGGGCATGTTTTTCTGTTTGATTGGGATAATTGTGAAATACCAAAAGATATTAATAATGTTATAACTAAAGGAATTAGTTTTGATTTAATAGTATCTACGATTTTTCCAAGGCTAAGTTTTTTAGCAGATATTATTCTATCATAAATGCCCATAGCTAAACCACCTACTACTGATTGTACTAAATCAATACCATCACTAAATCCTTGAGATATATCTTCTGCAGCTTCCTGTATATTAATTAGACTTTTTAATGATAAATTAGTTTTTATTGTTTTATCTCCATTTATTATAGCTTGTGTTCCTGGTAGGTATCCACTTTTTGAGTACAGTAAAGCAAAAGTTAATGGAGTTTTTTGATTTTTAGGTATTATTGGTATTTTAACTTTTATAGAAAAATTACCTTGATTATCTGTTCTATCACCTTCATTTATAAAATCAACAGGGATAAAAACTAAATTATTTAAATCTACTGGGTTATTTTGGGGGATTAAAGCAGGATCTACCCCAAGTGGGTTTGCAGCTTGTTCTTTTTCTATTAATAAATCAGTATTAACACCTAAAGTAACCTTAACTCCCTTCATAGGAGTATTTGTGTTTTTATCTTGAAGTCTACCTGTTATAGTATATTCTTGTAATATTGGTATTTCACTTGCTAATTTAGCTTGTAAAATAGCAATTTCAGCCCCAATTCTTGTTCTTTCTTTTTCTGGGTCTTCTACTCCAAATTCTACTAATCTTTCTTGAAGTCTTTCCTGAGATGATAGTCTTTTTTGTCTTCTATTTTCTCTTCTTTGTTCACGAGTTAAATCTGAACCTATGGAGAGATTAATTTCTTTATTAGATGCTTCCTTTAACGTAGAAAGATCTATACCATATTCAGATGATAAACTTTCAATTCTATTAGTTATTTCTAATATATTAAGTCTTTCTCCTAATAGAGATTTACCTTGAGGAGTATTAAGTGCCTGTCCTGTTAATTGTAAAATTACATCTTCTCCCATTTTATATTGTTTTTACAATTTTTGATTTATAGCTTTTAATATCATTTAACATAAAAGATATTTGAGTTTTTGCGGATCCAGCTGTTCCCCCACTTAAAAATAATTGAGGTTCAATAGATAAAGTTTGGGTCATTGCTTGTAACTTTATTAAAAGCTTTTCAAAATCATCTAAAAAAGCATCTCCTAACATTACAGATTGATTGGCATTAGCATCTCCTAACCTAATATTGTTTTTTGCAGATTGTAAGACAATATCTCCTTCTTGAGAATACATACCTATTGTATTAATAGAGGTTAAAGATATTGTACTTTGAGAATTTAATATTATACTATCAGCTTTAGTACTAAAAACTAATCTATCAGAATTTAATATTACTTGGCTCCCTTCATACGCACCTAAAGATTCAGGTGTGTTGTTTTTAATAGTGGGGTTATTTGTTATAGTTGTTATTAAGGGAATTTGTTGGTTAGAAGTTAAATATATTGAGGATAGGTCTTTATTTATATCTTCAACAATAGGTAAGTACCCTTCTTCACTAGCATCTAAAGGTTGACCATTTCTAATAATAGTAATGGGATTACCATTTTCCCCAGTATTAGACCAATTATTAGTATATGTAATATTATCCGTTTTAGCTGTACTACCAAATCTAATACTATTTCCCCATCTACCCTCTGTAATTATATCGCCAGCAAATGCTAATAAAGGATGAATATTAGATCTTTCAACAAAAGTACCTCCTACTAGGGGTGAATTATAAGAATATTCTATTTCTTTTTTAGAAGATTTTCTAGTTTGTCCTTGTTCTATAGCTTGATAACTCTTTTGTTGAGAAGCTTGTATTTGGGGAGTTGATTGTAAATTAGGATAGGCATTTAAATGGGGGTTATTCCAAATAGATATAGGATTTAAATAAAAATATTTTTTAGTATTACTATTTAAATTTATATTATTATTAGGTACAAAAAATAATAAAACTAATTCATTAACTAGTGGATAATTTTTTATATAAGGAATTAGGGGGGAAGCAGATGATGGGGTTTTGGAGCTCTCTAAATCAGGTGCGCCTTCAACCTCTTCAAAAAATACAGTACCAATAGAAGACCACCCTCCATAAGTATCAAAACTAGGATGGTCATTATCTAATATAATATCTGTTACTCTAACTGACATCATGTTAGAAGCTAAGGCATCTAATTGTTTTTGTGTTGCTCCTTGGTTATCATTCCCCGTATTTAGTTGGGCATTAACTCCAGCAAATCCATATTTATGCGCCATCTTTTTTTTCTTCGAAATTAGTGTTAAGTTTATCTAACTCTTCCATTAATTGGTTTTTTTCTTCTTCCGTTATACCCAGTGATTCTTCACCGTTACTATTATTAAGCGCACGCTGTACTATAGTGGCCATTTTAATTAATTGTTCATCGTTACGAACGCCAATTTCCATGTATTCTTTGATAAGTGGCACAATTAAGGTAGCATCACCTATATCATTTATAAGTGGTTTAAGTTCCGAAATTAGACCCGTAATTTGGGTTTCTTTTTTCTTTTGATTATCGTATATTTCACTAAGAATATCCGAGAATTTTTTTTTCTTAAATACAATGTTGTCTAATGATCCCATAATGTGTTTTATTATAAATATGGATATAGGAAAGATTTAGAATCTAGCATAACCATTTTCTAAAAAGAAAATATACTGAGATTTAAATATTATATGAAGTTTATCAGCTATTTTAGTAATTTTTGGAGTTTTAACATCTACAATTTCTCTTATGTAAATATAGAGGGCTTTTTTATTAAATACTTCTAATGTTTCTCTTTTACGAAATAATTCTAAAACGGCATCTGCTATTTGGGCATCGTTTTTTTTAGGAAATAAAGCAAATATATTTTCTGAAACATGGTCAACAAAAATGTCAACATATTTATCTAAATCACTTTTTATTCTTTCATCTCCTTGAGAGTAAGTGTGAGTTGAATTTTCTCCTATTAATACATCAACATCTACTTTCTTTATTTTTTTAGTATAATTTTTAGTATTGTATAATATTAACCAACGCTTAACTATAGTACCAAAATATGAATATGCTTTTGCCCCTCGGGTTGGGTCAAATAAATGCATTTTAGATAATAAGAAAGTAATTATCTCATGTTGAAGATGTTCTAAATTTTCTACTTCTGTGTGGTAAAATTTAAAAGTATGAATTATGTTTTGAGTAAGTTTGAAAAAGGGATAATGTATATGTGCTTCATATATTTTACTCCTTATTTCAGGGTTTGGTTGATTATTATACTTAACAATATAGTCCTCTGTCTCTTGAGTAAAGTAATTTTTACTCTTTTTTCTTCTTTTTTTTACCATGGATTAAGGGGTTACTTTAAACTTAGATAAGTTATTTTGGATATTTTTAACTTCTTCAAAAAACCAACCTATTTCATCATCACTTTCAAATGTACCCTTAGAATCAATTTGACTTAAACGTTTACTAGAATGATCAATTTGTTTTTCAATATTATCAATTAATTGTTGCTGAGAGATCATTATGTCTTCTGCTTTTTCATTTTTACGTAAAAGGTTAAAAGTCGTATATCCTAGAATACTGACTAATAAACTTGATACTGTAATAATGATTTCTAATATCATAAACTATCTAACATATTTTTTAATCCTGTGCTTGCAACACTATTTAGTGCCTTGGATTTTGCATTCCCCTTTAAGGTATAATTTTTCTTTACGGGCGCCACGCTATCTTTAGAAAACTTTGGTAACCATTCAATCTCGAATTCAATACGCGCTGCCATCATGTCTGCTTGATGTAAGATAAATGGAAGTGATGTACGAGGTTTTTGTTCTGGCATAAATGCCTTTAAATATTTTTCATTTGCTGAGTCATATAAACCATCATGTGTTTGAATAGCAAGCATTTCATTAAATGAATATGTAATATCATGTTGTTGAAGTAAAAATAATCCTCTATCGGGAACAGAGGCAAATGCTAATTTTTTATTAAACATATATTCTTCACCTAATTTATCACGTCTCCAATTGTCAGTCTGTGGTATATAGGCTTCATGTTCTTTATCGCCCATTTTGCCTAGATCGTGGTTAATAGCAGAAAACACTAGTTCTTCAATAGTAAACGTAGAAGTATCCATTCCAAATTGTTCCCATACACCATACATCTTAAGAGATGCGTCTACAACTCTATTTACATGGTCAACATAACCACCTGGGAATGCTGAATGGTATTCTTTTTTATGTGATGCTGGCATCAACATAATACGTTCTTCGTATCGTTTATAAAAATTGACTAAACATTCCCCTCTATTACCCGGGATATGTTCTTCAATATTATTTAGGAATATTTCCCAATTTGCTTGAATTTGTTCTGCTGATAATTTCATAACTTTTATTTTAAATTTTTAATCAAAGCATCTGCTGCATCTTTATCATCTATAAATTTATCCCATTTCCCATCTGGGCATGAAGATACTAATGAACGGATTTTACTTGCCATAGAACACCCACATAAGGAACAACAAGGTTGAGTACCTGGTATGGTACATTTACTTCCTGTTTTATCTAAATGATTACATTCTCGGCAAATACCCCATCTTATAGCTGCAATTTGTTCAACATCCTCTTTTTTAAAGATTCTATTTCTTATCCCTTCATATATTGCGGGCATATTTCCAAAAGCTGCTATTAATTGGTTTATCCTTCCCATTTATTTTCTAGATGCACTATTTGTTTCTCTGGATGATTGAGGTTCTCTTTCTACCATAGATTTAATATCCTCCACTAAATCATGTGCTTTTTGAATGTTTGAATTATAAGTCTCAATGGGTTCATTAGTCTTAGTAATTCTTTGTAGAGTAATTAGAGTATGGTCTAAATTATCTAATTTACGGTTAATTAATTCTCTATTTATCATAACTTTATTATATTTAATAGGGTATTTTATTACACCCTTATTGCCTTTATTTCCAACCCCTTTTTATTCCCTTTTCTCATAAACCTGTAATACCAATGTACGAGAAATTTTTTGTGTATCCTAGTTATTTTTTAAATTCTTTTAACTACTTCTTGAATTGTGTGAAGATGAGCACATTTTTCATACTCTTCATACTGTTCAAAAAAATTAACAGCACTATCTAACGCTTTATAAAATACTTTAGTATCAAAATTTATTATAGCATTAACGTCATCATGATTATCTAAACTTATATTTTGAATATAGGACCATGCTCTATTATATACAGTAAATTCAGAAGCTTCTTTTGTAGATTCTACGTTATAATTAGGTTGTTCTTTTTTTAAGAATTTTTCTAATTTAAGATGGAATACATGATGATTTTGAATTAATTTAACAAACATTCCTATTTTAGCAAAGGGGCCGTTCATAAAATCCTTAATTTCAGACTTAGTTTTATCATCTGAAATTTCTTTCCCATCTACAAATAATTGAAATATTTTATCTTTATTTATCATCTTTTTCCTCCAAAATACTCTACAGCATGTCCCTCTGTAATTAGTAAATCATTTAACTTTACATCACCTAAAAATATATCACCTAAACATCTTCCATATTTACCTACACCCTGTGAATGTAATATAAATTCATTATTGTGTTTATTCAAGATATCTTTAACATATTGTTTAGCAGCTAATCCTCTTTCTTTTTCTTCAAGATCTCTAGTACGTGATTCAGCTGCATTAATACCAACTAACCTAATTCTGATTTTTTTCCATGTATCAAAACCAAGATCAATAGTAGCATCAATTGTATCTCCATCAACTACTCTATCACATTTTGCTTTATATATGTACATAGTTTAAATATTAATTAGGAAATGATTCCCTTGTTGAAGTTGATATATAAGTTAAATCAGTTGTTTTACCATCTCCTGTATTTACAACAGTAGCACCATTTAAATTTATTGCTGTACCAGCCATTGACAGTGTATCTACAGTTAATATATTAGAATCAATTGTTAATGTAATTGCTCCTGTCCCATCAAAAATATTTCCTGCGGTAGATGTTAAAGTTTGTCCTGGGGAGTAAGTAGCTGGAGATGCTGATGATTTGAATGTAATTGTATCTAATCCATCTCCAGCACCATTGGTTCTAACATCGGTTATAGCATCTTGGAACCCTGTTCCACCTGTTCCTTGAGCTGCTGTAAATGTGACATTATTACTATTTACAGCACCAGTCATACCAGTTAAGGTATTAGAAGTAATTGCACCTACAAGAGAAGTATTTGCTGCAATTACATTTGCGGCAACTGTACCTGAATTATTAGGAGATGCTGGTAGGTCAAATGCAAATCTCATTTGTAACCCTGTTGATTCATAGTATGTATATCTTATAGTTGAAGCACTACCACCACCTAACTGATCATTATTAACATCAATAAATGGGATACCACTACCAGTATCTATAGTAACTGCTTCTTTTAAAGTAATTAATATTTGAGTTTCACCACCACTTATAGTTTTTATTGATACATTAAGAGGATTAAAAACAGCAGATAAAATTTTCTGTTTACCATATCTTTTCCCTGCTTGATGCAATTGATTATTTAATTGCGCAGAATTATTTTGTAAATATTGTTGAGATACTTGACTTGAAACAAAATTTTCAAATAAAAGTTGTTCTTTATAAAATTTACTTTTAAGTTCATTTATAGAAAGATTTTGATTATCTGGTCTTTTTGTAAAAGAAAACCAAGGTCCTGGTGGTTGGTGAAATATGGCCATAATTATGTTTTATTATAAATATATATTATTTATCTGAATCCACTAATTCTTGTTCAATGCCTACCTTTATTTGTTTTAAAATATTATATTCTGAAATTACATCTTTTTTATTGGGGTTTTCTGGGTGGTATCTCCAAAGTTCTTCCATAACAGTAGTTGTAGCAACTAAATCTGCTATTAATTCTGACTTTTTGTGATCATTAATTTGTTCGGGTGTGTATTTTATTTCTTTCATATTATTTAAATTTATTGCCGATTAATATAATATTATCTTTTGCCTCTTCCAAGCTAATGTGAAAAAATTCTTTTCTATTATTAACTCTAAATGCTTTTAATTTTTCATGGGTCATTCTTTCTACTATTTCACCATTAAAACATTTATAGGCCCATTCTACTTTATAAGGTGTTGGAACACCAGTAGCAGAAGATATTTGAATAGCTCTTTCCTCAGGTTTTAGCTTAGTATAACCAATTTTTAAATATTCTTTAGGTAATGAGGGGTTTGATAATATATAAACCCATTGATCTCCTTCACCTTGATCTGCATAAAGCCCATACTTTTTTTCGGTATAATACGTTATATCTTCCCATCCATCACCCCTTGCGCTGGGCGATAGTGTAAAGTATTTAGCGTATTCTAAATCCGTATTTCCATAATTTTCACGAAGGGGGATAAACCCCTCCGCTACTTTTTTTGTTATTCTTTCCATTATGCTACTAATTTTAAAGCTTCACTAAACATTTTCTTATTTACGTCTTGATCTTGTTTAAAGTTCTTAATAACTCTAGCTTGACGTAATTTACCTGATGGTGTTTTGTATTCAAAATTACCTTCAATAATATTCTCTTGAACTCTATTAAACACTTCCCAAAGCATATTACCTTCATCTTTTTTACGTTGAGATTCTAAAACATCCTCTATTGCTTGGTTATTAAAAGTATTGTTAGTACCTTCTACTCTGATATTAAGAAATGATTTAGCAAGATTAAACATTTGCTCTTCCTCCAATTTTACATTTTTCATTTTATTCATTGCTTCTACTGTTAAAGGTAATTTCTCTACCATACCTCTAATTAATACTTGCAAATCCTCAAACGTATAACCCATATGACGCATTTTTAAATCTGCAAATTCATCTGTAGCTATAATTAATCCATTTTCACAAATCATTCTAAACAATCCTGCGGTAAATTGAAATGCATTTTTACCATCATGAGAATTAGTAATTAATATTTGAGGATAAACTGTATCTCCATCTTCACCATTAATTACAACATCATCATTTCTAAATACCAGCATGTGTTTTTGAACCCCTTGAGTACTTTTAGTTCTTGCTTGAACTTCTTTAGCATCAACTGGTTTCCAACCTAATAACTCCATATCATCAATCACTCTTTCCGTAGGAATATGTGTATACTTTTTTGATACTTCACTTGAAGGTGTCATTGTGAAAATACTTGGAGCCATTTCACTTAACTCTTTTTTACTTAAAAATTTACTTGCGTTTAAATCTAACATATGACCTTTATTTAATTAATTATTATACGTGAATATACGAA
>Ga0209634_1001811_pt1 | contig 15324 bp, 15 predicted proteins | sample LinPmetageLP40_FD_184043 | JGI IMG/M metagenome (GOLD analysis project Ga0209634, IMG submission 184043) | Marine viral communities from the Pacific Ocean - LP-40 (SPAdes) (version 2) | ecosystem: Environmental > Aquatic > Marine > Oceanic | place: Pacific Ocean | collected 2010-08-26
CAGGTAAATTTAAAGGATATGTTAGTACAACAGCAACACAAGCATGGGAAAATTTAAACTAATATGAAAAACAAATACTCACAACAAGATTATCTTAAAATCTTAAACAGTCCTTCTAGTACCTACTTTGGTTTAGTTAATAGAGGTATGGTTATTCCTAATGTAAATCGTTTAGATAAACTAAGTACTGTTATGAAAGATTTTCCTAAGACTAATACTTTTGTAGCTAATAATACATTAGCACAGTCTAACCCTTATTCACCTAACCAAGTACTACGGAAGAAAAAATAATGATGATGCAACCACAACCCCAATTAAATAGGATACAGCAAATGAATAATATGATGCAAAATGTCAGGAGAGATGATGGTCTTTCTAATCTTATAGCATTACAACAAATGCGACAAATGAGACAACCTCAAATGATGCGACAACCACCAACTGTATATAATGCACAAGGTGGCTTTCCTGATTTAAGTGGTGATGGTAGAATAACACAAAAAGATATACTAATGGCTAGAGGTGTTATAGAAAGAAATCAAGGAGGACTTACAAGTCTACCTATGATAGAAGCTTTAAAAGGTTTTAGAAGTTTGAAAAGATTTGTCCCAAAACCTTTAAGACAAGCAGGAAGAACTATAAGTAAAGGTGCACAAATGATTGGTGGTGCAGCTAAAGATGTTGTTGATGGAACATTGTCAGGTGTATCAAGTGCTTTAGGTGGTGGTAAAGGTACTGGTGATTTCCTTAAAACATTAGCATTAATGGCTGTAACTAATATGTTAATTCCTGGAGGTGGTGCGTTAATGAATATGGCTAAAGCTTATGTTGTTCCTTCACTAGCAACTGGAGGATTGAATGAACTTACTTCAGACCCTCTCAGACAAGATAAATTACTAAGAGCTGCTGCAGCTGGAGCAATGACATATGCAGGAGATAAATATCAAGCTTATAAAGCTGAGAATACACCTGACCCTACTTTTTCTGCAGATGCAGTTCAAGGTACTAGTTCTAATATGCAATATGCAGATAAAACAGGTGGTATACCTTCTTCAACATCAGGAATAGATACTGCTAATTATTCTAATTATGCACAAAGCAATATAAATAATCCAAATATGTTTGAAAGAGGAATAGATACAGCAGGAGGTTATATAGATAAAGCAGGAAGTATTTATGATTCTAGTGTAAATGCAGTTGGAGATTTTTTAAAAAAACCAATAGGTCCAGGAGGATATGATGTAGCTCAACTTGGTAAAGATGCAGTAACAGCATATGGTACAACAGAAATTAAAAAAGAAATGGATGCAGCTAAACAAGCATATCAAGATGCACAAGGATTAGCAGCTCAAATACAAGCAGAAGCTGAAGGTAGACAAATGACTGCTAGACAGTTTGCTAAAGCAGCTATAGAAGACCCAGTTAAATATTCTTATATTTATAAGTATGGAGCTAATCCACAAAGTGTACAAGATATTTTAGAAAGAATGTATCAAGGAACAGAAGATACACAAACTGCACAATACTTTGAGCCTGCTACATATACTACAGAGTCAGGAAGACTACCTGGAGAATTAGCAGCAGCTACAGGTGGAGGTATCTCAAGTATTATTAATAATGCAAGAGGACAGAATAATCAATTCTTTCAAGGACAAGTACCCAATACAACAAGAGATAACTCAGATGGTATGAGTGATAATGAAACTATGTTAATTACTGATGAGACAGGTAAAAAACCTAAAGGTATTATGAAGATAAGTGAAAAAGAATATGTTGTATCTGCTCCTGATATGGCTATACTAGGTAATGGAGACCCTAACGCAGGAGCACAAGCATTGGATAAGTTTAGAGAAGGATTACGAAAAGCTGCATATGGAACTAAAGCACATCAACCTAGACTTAATCCAAGAACAGCATTACAATCATTAGCAAACAAAGCATTTGGATAAGGAGTAAAACAGAATGTCAATATTTTCACCACAGTTTCCTAGCCAACCAACTCCTGCTGGAGCAACAGTTGCTACAACTACATTTCCCACAGAGTTAGCTCCTTTTATAAAAGACGTATTAGAAAAAGCTAAAGCACAACAAACAGATGCATCATATCAAGCATACACAGGACCACAGTTAGCTCAGTTTAATGAAAGAGAAAGAGCTGCTATGGAAGCTATTGCAGCTCAAGCTTCAGGTTTAGCAGGTACAGACGTAGCTCAAGCTGCTCCTTATTTTCAAGGAGCTAAGACTGCTGTTGAAGGATTAGGACAACAGTTTACAGGAGACACAGCACAACAGTATATGAATCCATATCAACAAGCTGTAGTTGACCAAGCTAAAGCTAGAGCTGTAGAAGATTATGAATCTAAGATAGCACCTGGAATAGCTGCTCAAGCAGTTGCTTCACAACCTTTTGGTGGTTCAAGACAAGCTATTGCAGAAGGAATGGCAAGACAAGACTTAACTGATAAATTAACTGAGATACAAGAGAGAGGTTCAGCAGATGCTTTTAATCAAGGACGAGCTGCCTTCGAAGCACAGAAAGGAAGAGAGCTACAGCAAGGACAACAGTTTGCTCAGTTAGGACAAACTATACCACAACAAGCTTTAAGAGATTTAGCGATACAACAACAGATAGGTGAGCAAGAAAGACAACAAGAACAAACAGGATTAGATTTAGCTAAGTCACAGTTTATGGAAGAAAGAGAATTTCCAACTAGAGCTATGCAAGAATACTCTGCAGTAGTTAGAGGTTTTCCTTTTCAACCTTCTACTTATACAGCAAGTACACAATATAAAGCTCAACCTTCAGTAGGACAACAACTATTACAATTAGGTGGTGCAGGACTAGGAGCTTATACACAATTTGGTGGAGAACTTCCTAAACTATTTGGTGCTACTGGTGGTGGTATTGCAGATATTATATACAATCAAGAAGGTATGAATCAACAAATGGATGATTCTTTAAATATAAATGCTGATAGAACAAGTGGTCCTATTCCTAATGACTTCATAGAAAAATTAATAGCAGACCCTAACGTGACAGATGAACAGTTTAGAACTATAACTGGTTTTGAAAGTAAACAACAATACTTAGACACTCCTACATATGGAGAATCATCTGAAGAAAAAGCTCAACCTTTTATTATACCTGAACAACCTGGTGATAGAGAAAGAGGTTTTGGTCCTGACTTTCAATATTTAAATGAAGGTGGGTTACCTACTGTATATAATGCTCTTGGTATAAATGACCAAGCAAAATCAAATGCACAACAAATACAAGCATTAATTGGTCCTAGTGCAGGAGTAGCAGGGATATCAGATGAAGAAGCAGAAGAATTTGAAAGACAAAGATTATTAGCAGCACAACAAAATTCTAATACTTCAAATTTATTTAATACTTTAAATATGCCTGATTCTTTAAAAGTAAATGTTATGAATTCAAATGCATATAGTGACCCTAATATAGGAACAGCAGATGATTATACAAAATTATATGATAGTTTAAAAGCATCTCCAAATAAAAAAATTCAAGATTCTCTTAAAGATATTGGAGATGTTAATATACAAGATTCAAAAGCATTAAAAAATTTACAAGATAGAAAAAGTGTTATTGGAAAAGCAAGAACAAAAGCTGAAGAAATTTATTCTAAAAGAGGAAGTCCAGAAGAGTTAGCAAAAAGAGAAAAAGATGCACGAAGACGTTATCAACAAGATATAGGTGCTGCTATTGTTGCAGGTGCTACACAAGAATTAAATCCTGATGATTCTTTTGTTATGACTCTTTCTAAAATGTTAGGAGGTACATCTGCAGGAGCAAAAGATGCTCAAGATAAGTTAGATAACTTTTTATTACAAGAAGAAGACAGAGCATTAAATGCTTCACTAGGTCTTATTAATGTAGAAAAAGATATGTTAGGTCTTGAAGGTAATTTAGAACAATTACAATCTAGTATAGACCAAAATAAAGTAGGTCAAAAAGTAAATGTAGCTGATATGTATTTAAAGAATGAAACTATGAATAATAATTTAACTGCAAATAAAATAGGAACTGTATTAAAAGTTAAATTAGCTAATGCTGATAATAAATTAAAAAAAGAACAATTAACACAACAAATTAGAGTTAATGATGCAACTTTAAAATTAGAAGCACAAAAAAATGATATTAAAATAGCAGAGATTATTGCTACATATCAAACAAATCAAGATAAATTAATTTCAGATTTTAAAATAGCTACTGCAGCTAGAAATAAAGATATACCTAAAGATGCTCAAAAAGCTGTACAAGATATGCCAGACTTAATTGCTAAAGCATTTAATATTAATATTGATAAAAATGGTGTACCTATTAATAAAACAACTAATAGACCTTTAAGTCCACGAGAATTAGAAAGATTTACTAAAGCTATGCAAGAAGCTGAATTACAAATACGTAACAATACACAAACTATAGCTGAAGGTGCAACTATAGCTTATAATTTTGGTGTTATTGATATAGCTGCAAAATATTATAAAGATGTAGATACTATGGTTGGAACACAATTAGCACCTTATTTATCTTCAGACGCAATAGACTTTGCTAAAAACAATGTTACAGATAGTTTAGATGCTAATGCTTCAGATGAAATTAAACCTTCTTTTGAACCTAATATAAATTTATTACAAACATTAGATTCACCTAAGATAGGTGGAGATATTAGCAAATTAGTTGATATGAATGTAGTAGATGATAATACATTATTAGCTATTGAAAGACATATTAAAAAATTAAGAGAAATGTATCCTAAATATAAAAGTAATTAATGAAAAATAATTTATTTTTAAATCCTAATATACCTCGTGAAGAGTTTGTAGAAAAAGTAGATAAAAAGATTAAAAACTTTGCTAATCTTTTTACTAAACAAACACCTACGTCTTTTGAAACAAGACCTATTACAACATCTAAAGTAGAAGAAACTATTAAACCTTCTACTACAAATTTATTTCAAACTCCTACTATAGATTATAATAAAGAAAATTTATTTACAACACCTATTATAGATTATAATAAAGCAAATCTTTATCAAAGTGTTTTTTCACAACCTCCTGCTGCAGATACTACAATTCAATCTAATGATACTATTAATGATGTTGTTGATAAGATTAATGTATTAGAAGAGTTACCACAAACTCAAGAAATAAAAGAAAAGTCTGAAGCAGAATTAATAAAAGATTTAGATTGGCTTGATAATGCTGCTGCTGTTTATCAATATGAAGAAGGTGAACCTTGGCAAGCAGCATATAAGAATAAAACAGATTTAGGTAAATGGTTTTTAAGTAGACATTCTAAGTTAGGTAATAGATTAACTAACATGTTATTAACAGGAGCAGAAGCTGATGAGTTTCCAGACCATGTTAAACAAGCATGGTTAGAATCTTTAGGACAATATGAACAAGCTGACCCTACTGCACGTTCTATTAGTAGAGCTGTTTATTATGGAATTGTAGATGCAGTTAATATACCTTTATTATTTACAGGAGGTATAGCTAAATTAGGACAACCAGCTGCTAATGCTATGGCTAAATTTTCTTTTAAAAAAGCTTTGCAAAAAAAAGCTAGAGAATCAGGTATTAAAAAATTTACTAAAAAACAAAAACAAGATTTAATTAGAAAGACACGTATTCAACAAGCACGTAGAGCAGGACAAGCAGGTGCTGTTTATGGTATTGGTTTTGGTGGTGCATTTGACCTTGGTTATCAAAATTTAATGAGTGAGATTGACCCTAATTATGAAGGATATAATATAGGACAAACAGCAATACAAGCAGGAGTAGGAGGTCTTTTTGGTTTTGGTTTAGGTTTTGCTGCTCCTAAAATTGGATATAAAGTAGGAGATGCTTTTAAAAATAAAAATGCTAAAGTTGTTTCAGATATTGTAGATGATGCAGTTCAAAAAACTATAGCAAAAGAAACTGCAAACAGTACAAGTCCTTCTGCATCAGTTTATACTCCTAAAGATAAAAAAATATTAGCATCTAATCAAGAAACAGGAAGTCCTGATGCATTAAGAACATTATATAAATTAGAAAAAGAAGGCAATTTAACTTCTCCTAAAATATATAAACCAGGTGATAAAGTTGTTATTAATAGCAAAGGTGACACAGGAACAATAATAGAATATCAACCTAAAAATAAACAATTAGGAGTTGATGCTGATAGATATATGATAAATCCAGATAAAAAAATTATTAAAGATACTGGAGAAGCTACGACACAACAAATTATTCTTGGTAAAGATATACTAGATAGTCAAAATACAAAACAAATAGATGGATTATTATTTGGTTCAGGTAGATATAATTCTAAAACTAAAAATATACCTGAAGAAGATTTAGCTAAAACAAACTTTTCTAATATTAATTGGAAGTCCCAAGAGTTATCTAATAATAAAGATTATAAACCTAGTGCTTTTATAAAAGATTCAGAAATGCGTAAAGGTAATAAACAAGTTGTAGTATCTCAAAATGTAGTAAATACTTTAAATAAAGAACAAGCATATGTAGCAATAGACGATATGGCAACTTCTCTATCAAAAGATGGTACACTTATTATTAGTGGAGGAAAACAAAGTGTTAAGAAACCTATTCAAAATAGAAAGATATTAGATACAGCTGAAGGCTTTGACCCTAATACTGTAGAAAAAAGAGTTAAAATAGATAATAAAATATATGACGTAGAATATAAAGAGATAATGAAGTATGATAAAAAACTTGAAAAAGAAATAGGTACTGGAAAATATAAAGAATTTTTATCAGAAGTTGTAGGAGTAGATAATCAATATATACAAGATGAGTTAGGTAAAAGATTTAAAAGTGTAACTAAAAGTAAAGATGGTACAACCTTAATAGCTAAAAATAAAATAGATAAACCATATCCTGAATCTAAAGGTAAAAGTTTTTCTAAAGAAGGACTTATGTATAATCCTTATCCAAATCAATTTAATTATAAAACTTGGTTTACATTTAAATCAAGACCAATAGGTAGAACTATATCTGCTATTAGTTCTGTTTTACCATATGGTAAGAGAGTAGATAAATTATTTTGGCAAAGATTAACATCATCTCAAGGTTTATTACCAGGAGATATTTATAAAAGATATATTAAAAAAAATCAAGCTCAAGATTCTATTGTAGCAGAAGGACAAAAAATAGTAGATGAAGTAAATATAAATACACAAAAATCAGGATGGAAAAATAGAAAAGGTGAAACATGGAATAAGTGGACACAAGTAGAAAAAGATTATGCTGCTGTTATTTTAAATCAAATATCTAAAGGACGTAGAAAGTTTTTTACTATGTCAGGACCTGAACGAGCTAAATATATGACTGATATGTATAAAGATTTATCTCCTGATATGATAAAATTTTTACAAGAACAAGGAGGAGTAGATTTATTAGGTAATGTTCCTCCAAAACTTATTAATAGTTTAAAAAAGTTTCATACATTTAAAAGAAAACTACAAGAAGAAATGGAAGACTTAGGTATGTTAGAAGAAGGAAGTGATTTACATACTAATTTTATAGCAAGTATGGGAGTAGATGTTGCAAAAACTTTAGAAAAAGGAATTAAGTTATCTGATAGAGCTAAAAGAATTGAGATAGACCCTGCTAAGATTAAAAAACCTACAGATATAGATTTACATTTAAATATTCAATATGAAGCTTTTGGTCCAGAAGCTAATACATGGTTTAAAAACATAAGAGAAGTATATCCTGAGAGAGTAGCTAAATTTAAACAATTAATACGAACACAATTAGATGCTGCAGGAGATGCTGACCAAAGTATTTTAGATGATATTCTACAATATAATCAAAAAGATTTATATAAAGAAGTTAATGATTTACGTAATGCTATTGCAAATCCAAATGCTTCAATCTCAAAAGTTTTTGCACAACAAATTGCAAGTAAATATAAAAAAACTCCTGCTCAAAGATTAGCTACAATTCGTGATACTGAAGTTGATAATATTTTAAATAGTTATATAGATAAATTTACTAAAGAAGAGTTACCTTATTCAGCAGAGTCTGGTGTATTAGGTAAAACAAATCCTTTTGCTTCTTCTTCAGAATCAGCTGCAATTAAAAATACATTAGCTCCACGTAAATTAGAGAATGAAGTTTATAAAAGTTTTTTAGGACAGTATGAAGACCCTAATATGAATTTTATTAATACTGTATATAAATTAAAACAAAATATAGAAAATTATAAATATGAATTAGCAGTAAAAAATGCATATGATAAAGGTTTATTTGATGGTATGACTGTAGATACTAAACCTTTTTTAAATGCTCAAGGAAAACAAAGAAGAGTAACTGGGAAAGAAACTGAAGGACAAGTAAATTTAAGTGATGCTTCTTTATTACCTCAAGTAGAAGGAATAAAACAACCTTTAAGAGGATTTATAAAAGGAGAACGAATCGAGTATCCTATTAAAGAAGATATAATGAAAAGTATTAAACAAGGTAATATGATTGCTCCTTTAGAAATAGGAGGAGTTTTAGGTATATTAGCTAAAACTTTAACAGGAGCACAAGGTTTATCTAGAGCAGCTGTTACTTATTTAACTGTAGCTGGTTATCCAAGAAACTATGTTGGTGCTGGATTTAAAGCAGGTGCTGCTGGTAACTGGAGTAGAAGTTCTTATAGAGAAGCACATAAATTTTTTAAATCATTAGTAGGAGTTTCTAATAGAGAATTAGATAATGAACTATTAAAGTATACAGACTTAGGTATTACAGGTACAGGTTCACGAGCTGCTGAATTAAAAGCTATTCTTCAAGATGTTATAGGTGACCCTAGTATTATGACTAATATGAATTCATTTAAAATAGCTACAGAAAAAAATTTAGGAATGAAAATACCTAAAAATATGGATGATTTTTTAAAAGCTCCTAAAGATATTGTAAAAGCTGGTGGTAAAATTATTGGTAAAACAAATAAAGAACTTTTAAAATGGTATCAATCTATGGATGATGTATGGAAAATCTATAGTTTTTTAAGTGAGAAAAAAAGATATGCTGCTATATTGGAAGAAGACCCTCGTATATTAGGATTTAGAAATAATAAACCTATTAATCCTTATGATGTAAAATATACTGTATTAAATAGTGAAAGCCAAGCAATTCCTGTAACTTATTTAGATGATTATGCTGCTATGATGGTACGTAGACATATGGATAACTATGGAGAAGTAGCTCAATTATTTAAATATGGTAGAAGACTTCCTACAGCTGACTTCTTAGCTTTTAAAGTAGAACAAGTACGTACAACTAAAAATATTTATAAAACAGCTATGGAAGATATTAGAGAAGGTAATAAATTATTAAAAGAAAGTAATGGTGAAAGAGGTACTCTTAGAAAAGCTGAGGGTTTTAAAAGATTATATTCTTTAATTGGTATGGCAACATCAGGTACAGCATTAGCAACAGGTATTGGTGCTGGTATATGGAGTTTATTTACATCTGAAGAAACTAAAAATAAAGGTAAATATATTTCAATAAATGGAGTAGATTATATTAATCCTTATTGGAATGCTAATGGACCTGGAGGTTTACGTAAAGTAGGTATTCCTGATTATAATAAAAATAGTGAATATATACAAGTAGCTCCTCCAGATAAAGATGGAAATATATTAGTTTTAAATTATTCTAGATTTAATCCTTTAGCTGAATATTCAAATCCATTAAGAGGAATTTTAAAAGATTTATCAGATGGTAAATTACCTGCTGATGGAGCTTTAGATAATGCAGCAGGAGCTTCTTTAAAAAAAATTGTTGATATGTTTGGACCTACAATTGTATATAAAGCTTTTGCTAATGCTGTAAATGGTGTAGATGAATATGGTAATAAGTTAAATGATGATATAGATTCTACATTTGAAAAAATAACAGCTAGAGCTAAAGAAGCTTTAGCACCTTTTGTTCCTGGTTTTATTAGACAAGTAATTAAAGTTGAAGATTATTTTTCTCAAGCTGCAGACTCAGAAGAAGACATTGCTTTATCTAAAGGTGGTTTTAAAAAGAGTCCAGGACGAGAAGTAGTAAATGCATTAGGAGGAGCTTTTGAATTATTACAACCTGGCGAATCTTTAAAGTTTCAAATACAACCTATTATAAGAAACTTAAAAGATGCAAGAAAATCTTATGATGATATATATAGTGGATATGCAAACCCAGATGAAACTGAAATAGTTGATGCATATACAAGAGCTTTAACTATAGAAAAAGAAAACTTAAATAAATTAAATGATTTAATATTAGCAGCAAGAGCTACTGGTTTAAGTAAAAAACAAATATATAATGCTATAACTGGAGAAGGAGCATTTCCTTCTAAATATAGTAAGGTTGTACAAAATGCTGTTAATTTAAGTCCTGTATATTTTAGTTCTATTCCACCTTTAAGTGAAAAAAATCAAAAAGCAAGACTAGTATTACAGTTAAAAGGAAAGAAAAAACCAGGTACTATTGCTATGAATGCTAATGTTATACAAAGATTAACTAATATTAGAAAAGAATTTAATGGAACATCTTATGATTTTGTTACAGATTTAAAAAAAGTACAACAACAGGAGGAAGATTAATGCAGGATATGACTATGATATGGAACGCTATCTTAACTATGGCTATTGGTGGATTCTTATGGTGGATACGTTCTACTTCTGCTGCTATATCTAGAGTTAAAGATGAAGTACATAAAGCAAGAGAACATACAGCTTTAACGTATGCTACTAAAGAAGATGTTAAAGATGATTTACAACAACTCCTTCAACGCTTTGATAGGCTTGAAGGTAAGATAGATGATATGTTAAGAAGACATTCAAATAAATAATTTAAAGGAGATAATATAATGTTAAACAGAGCAGCACAAGAAAAAGCTTTCTATAAAAGAAATACAAAGAAAAAGAAACGTGTAGGATTAGAGTATCCTAAAACTAAAGGAACTTATAAAATTAAAAAAGGTGATACACTAAGTGAATTAGCTAGAGATAATAATACAACTGTAGCAAAACTTATGGAACTTAATCCAGGTATTAAAGATAAAAATAAAATTAGAGCTGGAGCTGGACTTAAAGGTATAAATGAAAAGAAAGAAGTATACAGTAGAAAATATAGTCCTGACCCTAAAGGTGAAGAAAAGAAAGTAGTAAATAAAAAAAATAATAAGATAAAAAAATCTAAACTATCAAGACTAATGTCTGCAGCATATCCAAATATTTTATTTAATGAAGGTGGTTTTGTAGAGACTAGAATGAATAAAAATTCTCTAGGTAAAGGTGCAGGTGCAGCTCTCAAAGGAATGGGAAAGGTAATAGATTAATGAATAATAAAAGATGGAAGTATTTTTCAGAAGATGAGCTAAGATGTAAAGGCACTGGTGAAGTTAAGATGATGGAAGAGTTTATGGATAAGTTAATTCTTTTAAGAGAGAAGCTTAATCAACCTATGGTTATTAGTTCTGGATATAGAACACCTGAACATAATGAAAGAATAGGTGGCTCAAAGAAATCTGCTCACATCTTAGGTAAAGCTGTAGATATTGTATGCTCTGGTGAGAAAGCACATGCTATTCTTACCCTTGCATTAGAGCTTGGGTTCACAGGTATAGGTGTTAAGCAGCATGGAGACCATAAAAGTAGGTTTATACACCTCGATACAGTCGATAGTGGCGTAGAAGGTATACCAAGACCATGGGTTTGGTCTTATAAGTAGCTAGTATGATTGTAACTAAAAAGCTTTTACATGTACTGTATGAGCTTTATATCGAATAAAATTTAAACAATGAGGAGTAAATGGACCCAATCACTGCTATTGCAGCAGCAACCACAGCATTCAACGCAATTAAGAAAGGATTCTCAGTTGGTCGTGATGTAGAAAGTATGTCTAAGGATTTAGGCAGGTGGATGGGTGCAATACAAGATGTTAAAGAAGGACATAAAAAAAGTAAAGGTAGAATATTTGGTTCTGTAGAAGAAGAAGCACTAGAAACTTATGCTGCAAAAAAACAAGCAGAACAAATGGAAAAAGAATTAAGAACTTTTGTAAATTATTCTCATGGTCCTAATGCTTGGAATGAAGTACTTCGTATTCAAGCAGACATAAGATTAAAAAAGAAAGAAGCTATTGCTGAAGCTAAAAGAAAACAAAGACGTATGATAGAGAATACTATTATAGGTGCTTGTTGTATATTTTTTTTAGGAGTAGTAGGTGTAGTTTTATATATTGTATTTAGTCTTAGATAAAGTCACACTTTTTTAATAATGTTATTACTTTTTCTTTACCTAATATTTTTAAAGAAGATACAATCTTTTCCTCTAACTGCTCAGGAGTATTTATATTTTCTTTATCGCTTTTATTTCCTCTTATTCTTGACAGTAGTTCTAAAGCTTTTAATGCACTGTTCCCATTATTGTTTGCTTTAGCCGCTACATACTGAGCTTCAATCTCAGACACAACATCTACATCCGTAGTTAATTCTTTTTCTAACTCAGCTATTCTTTCTTGTACTTCTTCGTTCTGAAGAAGACGATACCCTTGATTATAAGCAGACTCTTTAGAGTATCCAGCTGAACGTGCTGCTTCAGTAGCATTTCTATTTAAGCAATAAGCTTGTGCAAACTTTTCTTGTTTATCATTAAGTGACATAGTAATTTATTATTCCATTTAAATATATTATTAAAGAGATTGCATTAACAATCATAATAGCTCTATCATTCCAGACAAACCCCACAATAGTCCATCCTAATAAACCTATAGAACTAATGAATAGATTTAAAGGATAGATATTATGAGAAGTAAAAAGTATTCCTACAATAAGAATTAAAGAAGATATCCATTTAAGATACCAGTCTTTAGTCTTATAAGGTGTATGCTTTTTTAGTTCTTTCATTTTATAATGCTTGCATTAATCCTATGATAATGCACCATACTAATATTTCCATTATTTTTTCTCCTTTTGTTTTGGTGTATAAATTAAATAAAAAGTTTCACAGTTAGGACAAGACATGTTTGTTTCAATAGCATACTCTTCTGTATCTTCATCACAGTCATGGTCTCCTCCCCAAATTAATTCTGTATCACAATTATAACATCTCATGAACACATACTCAATAACATAGTAAATAAAAGTATATAACATAAAAATTCATAATACATTATATCTACTTTAGTTAATTTTATATTACGTATATTTCTATATAATTCTTTAAGATAACTCATTGATACAGCCTTATACTAGGATTTGTTATATCTACACTAATTGGTTTACAAATACCTACATATCTTTTCTTAACTCCAGGTACTGCAGGTTGTTTACTTATTCTATTAGCAAAGTATCTACATCTATTAATGTCACGAAAATGCATATCACTTTGTTGAACAGCATTACCTAGATAAATTACTAATAAAAATACAGTAGTCATTATTTAAGATTATCCCTTGCTATATTTTTAGACTTTTCAAATGACCTCATAGCTCCGAGTCCTAGAAGTGACATAACTAAAGTTACTAAACCTTCTACTTCTAGTTCTGGTGGTACCATTTCTGGATACCACATCATAGCACCCCATGTTAATATAGGACCGACAAAGAACTGCCATAGTAAACCAAGACAACATACCCACATTATAGCAGGTCGTGCTCCTGATACAAATATACTAGGATGTTTAGCTTGTTCTTTGTTAATATCTATTTGACCTTTTGCTAATTCATTCGCATGTTTCTCTGCCATAGTTGCAATAGAATGTGCTAATTTATTCTTCTGGTCTTTATCTTCTATAAACTTACCCAGCAGTTTTGTCGCTGGACCTATCAGACTTAGTAGTGCCATCTTTTTCTCCTTTAATACATGTGCCAATCATTCCTTTAGTTGACTGCCATGTTAAATAAATTTTTAAATGTTTATGTTTTTCTCTTATCTTATTACATTGATTAACCCACCACTCATTATCAAATAATGAGACGTGTACGTTTCTACCTTTATGTTTTCCTTCTTTAAAAGTTTTAATTGCAGCTGCACCACAGACATTTAAAAATACTATCTTAGTTGCATGACTATATATCTTATCCATAACCCAATCTAAATCTTGAGAAGGTACATGTTCTAATACATCTGTAGAAATAACTGCATCATATTGTTTAGTAGGTGGTTGAGAATGTTCTGGATAAGCAGGGTCATATAAAGAAAACTCTGTAATACCTAATGTATCTTGTATAGGTTCTTTTAAATTAGGATACTTATTTCCCTTATCTGTTTTTTTAAAATCTTTAGTATATAATAAACCTTTACCACATCCATAATCTAAAAAACTTTTAATATTATTTTCATTAAATATTGTTTTAATAACATAAGTTAAAGGTATTAAACTTATACCCATAAAAGCTCGTTCATCTTTATGCATTATTTTATATGCGTCTATAAGTTCCTCATACTCTTGAGAAGGGATAACATTTGGTTCTGGATAATTATTCATTAAATGTCCTTTTAAATGAAGGTTGTTTTGCTTTTTGTTCTTGAGATAGATTCCATAGTTCACTTATTAAAGTATCTTTACCATGAAAGGTTATACACATCTCTAAAACATTTTCATTAAATATCTTTTCACAATCTTGTGCCATAGCTAAAAGCTCACCAGTAGTCCAAAAGTTTTTATCTTTAACAGCTACTTTAAAATACTTAGGTCTTGGCTCTTCATCATCAGCACCAGTTGTTTGTTTTTTCATATCATCTGTAGGTTCATTCATACAAGAATCATAACCAAACAAATCAAACTGTCTAAATCCCATAGTATGCATAATACCAATAGCTCTCATGGCTGCACATGTACCACCTGTAATTAATGTAGAACCTTTAGGTATACCTAGTTCTTCATTAAGTGTTACTTGATTATTTACTATACCTTTCTTTTGTTCTTCAGGGTCACGTAAGGATTCAGTAAATGCATGCCATCCCCATATGTCTGCTTTCTTTTCTATTAAATAATTAGTAACAGAAGGGTCAGTCATAGATGCAACAAAGAATTTAGTTGTTGGATGTATAGTTTTAAATAATTCTTTTCTTACTACACCATGAGTACTTATACCAGTAATAGGTCTAGGGTCTAATACAATACAAGCCCAAGGTTTAATACCATGCTTTAATAATTTAGGATAAGAATGTTTAACAGCTATAATTTTTTTCTTAGGATTATCATATATAAAATTAGATAACTTTTTATAATCTGTAAATGGACCACCTGAAACTACAATAGCACTTTGTTGATTCATTGGATATTTAGATAACCATTTATCTTTATC
>Ga0209634_1001812_pt1 | contig 15319 bp, 16 predicted proteins | sample LinPmetageLP40_FD_184043 | JGI IMG/M metagenome (GOLD analysis project Ga0209634, IMG submission 184043) | Marine viral communities from the Pacific Ocean - LP-40 (SPAdes) (version 2) | ecosystem: Environmental > Aquatic > Marine > Oceanic | place: Pacific Ocean | collected 2010-08-26
ATTTCATCTAAGAATAAGCGGCCGATGGCGGCACCTTATTCTTAGATGAAATTGGTGAGCTGCCATTGGAAGCCCAAGCGCGCTTGCTGCGTGTTTTACAAGAAAGTGAAATTCGCCGCGTGGGTAGTGTACAAAGCAAAAAAGTGAACGTGCGCTTGGTGGCCGCCACTCACCGAAATTTAAAAGAGCTGGCAAAAAAAGGCGAGTTCCGTGAAGATTTATACTACCGATTAAATGTAGTAGAGTTGAAACTGCCGCCCCTGCGTGATCGAGGTGACGACGTTCTCGAGCTTGCGCAAAAATTACTTGAGCGAGCATGTGAAAAGTTAAACCGCCCCCTCCTAGAGTTTTCCAATCAGTGTAAACGGGACATCAGCACATACGCCTGGCCTGGTAACGTGCGTGAATTAGAAAATGCCGTTGAGCGCTCCGTGATTTTGAATGATGGCGAAGCCATCAATGCCGATGCAATGGCCATCGAAATCACCAGTGATGATAAGGTACCCGCTTCAATGATGGCATCCTTACAAAAAGACGATGCAAACACTGAGCGAGAGGCTCAAGACATCAATCCATCGGAATTATCACTGGATGATTACTTCCAGCATTTTGTATTAGAAAATGAAGACAAAATGACCGAAACCGAACTGGCTCAAAAGCTGGGGATTAGCCGTAAGAGTTTATGGGAGCGTCGCCAGCGACTTGGAATCCCACGCAAGAAGGCCAAGTAAGCCTTATAAGCTTCACTCGCCTTTTCAGCGGTCGCTCTTTATTACCATAAAAGAGCGTCGCGCAGATAAACTGTTACCCAGCGTCAAAATGTTACCTGTCGTCCCACGACTAGGCCCTAAAGCGTCAGAAAAAGTAACAGTAAACCCAGCAAACACCCCTGCCATCAAAATAAATATCTGTAAGTGGCTGTTTTTATTAGACTTTTACTTTATGGCACACCCCATGCAATAGACACAACAAGTCACATTGATGCACAAACAAAAATAACAAAGCATCAATGATAGGTGTTTAAGTGACCACAATAAAAATAAGAACCGCCACTTACACATCGGGCCATTAATAAAAATAATAATAGGCATCTGAAGCTGATTGCTTTGAGTTTGATCGCCAAGCGCGCAACAAGCTTAAAGCAATTTGCTTGATTTATTCCCCCCACTCTCGCCTTGGTAACACGGCAAAGCCCAACAACATCAACCTATAGTCGCCAGCAATAGCGATTTGTCGATTTTTTGACCGCCCACCTGATAATTTCATTCAACTGACGCTAAATGATTGATTTTGTTCGGGTCATTGCACACTTAATCGAACATTACCCTTAGACCCAGTCAATAATTCCATTTATTTTCAGACTGTGTGCGTCAAGTTGTTACCGGCGTTACCCAAGTGCCCAATCTGTGCCACACAAAGGTGGTGGTAAGTAACAAACCTCTGACAGAACACTGGGATAGCAACAAATAAAAAACGTAAACCCTTGAATTTAAAGGGTTTTTAAAAACTGGCACGGCAAATGCTTTATTAGGGACACTTAGCGACATTCACACAAATAAAAATAACAAAGTGAAGTTGCACATAGCTTTAAATAGACATCAATAAAAATAAAAAAGTCATTTTAAAGTTGTGGGCCAAAATAATTAAAATAACAGGCCAGACAGAATTCGTGTTCTGAGTGTTTAGTGACCCATTATTAAAATAACAACAAGGGCGCACCAGATACCCAAAACACAATTCGACACTAATAATAAAAATAATAAAACACTCGAATCGAATCCCGGGCAGCACCAATAAAAATAATAAAGCTGCCCTCGACATTTTCTCCTCAGTTCAAACGACCCCTTAATGACCCTTAAACACAGGCTAACCCCTACTTTTGTTGCGTTTGTGCTTAACTTCTGTACACTCCCAACTCCTTAAAAACCAGCAAACGGCTTAACATTATTATTATTTTGCTATCTCATTCCCATCAATTACGCTTTCAATTTGACCATGTTTAAACGTCTTATTTCCAAACTCAAAAAATCGCCAGCCGTATCCGATGGGCAAGTGCAGATCATTTCACGCAACGACCATAATATCAGCCGTGATAACATCAGCGAAAATGCACTCAAAGTACTTTATCGCTTAAAAAAATCAGGCTTTGAAGCTTACCTAGTAGGTGGTGGCGTACGCGACCTACTGTTAGACCTAAACCCAAAAGATTTTGACGTGGCAACCAATGCCAGCCCAGAGCAAGTTAATAAACTGTTTCGTAACTCTCGTTTAATTGGCCGCCGTTTTCGTTTGGTCCATGTGGTCTATGGCCGAGATGTGATTGAAGTGGCCACACTTCGCGGTCATCACGACAATGCTCAAGGAAAGCAGCAATCTAAGACCAGTGATTCTGGCATGCTGCTGCGTGATAATGTCTATGGCACCATTGATGAAGACGCCGTTCGCCGTGATTTCACCATTAATGCCCTGTATTACGACATTAAGGATTTTTCAGTTCGCAGTTATGCCGGTGGCATTCAAGATATTAAACGCCGAAATATTCGTTTAATTGGCGACCCTGAGACCCGTTACCGCGAAGACCCTGTGCGCATGTTACGTGCGGTCCGTTTCGCCGCCAAGCTCGACTTCAAAATCGCCGCTAAAACGGCCGAGCCCATCAATGAACTTGCACACCTGATGTCCGATGTTCCTGCCGCTCGATTATTCGATGAAGTCTTAAAGTTATTTATGGCCGGTTATGCACAACGAACATTTGAGCTACTTGAGCAATATGGTTTATTTGGGCAGTTATTCCCTCATTCTCAGCAATGCATTGAAGAAAACGACTTCTATCGCCGCCTTGTTATGCAAGCACTTGCCAACAGCGATGAGCGAGTGGCGCAAGGCAAGACTCTGACCCCAGCATTTTTAGTTTCAGTGTTTTTGTGGCCTTGTGTGCTGGAGTCTCAAAAAACATTTGAAAAACAAGGCATGCCCCCGGCGGCGGCTTATCACCAAGCCACCAGTCAGGTACTAAGCAACCAGCAAACCCATACCGCCATTCCAAGACGCTTTACCGATGTGGTGCGTAATATATGGGATATGCAGCGTCGACTAGAGCGTCGAGTAAAAAAGCACCTTGAAAGTATACTCACGCATCCTAAATTCCGTGCAGCGTATGACTTTTTATTACTGCGCGAACAAGCCGGTGAACAACTAGCTGGCGCGGGCAAATGGTGGACACAGTATCAGCGTGATAACGCTCATCTGGTTCAACAAGCAAAACAGCAATATCAAGATCGTGAGCGCATCCGTGAACGCAAGCCTCGATCTGATCGTCGCCCAAGACGCCGTAACGACTCCACAAACTAGGTTATCCCCATGAAAGCCTGGATCGATATCTACATAGGTCTAGGCAGTAATCTAGACCAGCCGTTAGATCATGTTGAGCAAGCCTTTTCCACGCTGGCTCAACATAAGCATCTACGCAATGCTCGAATCAGCCCACTTTATCAAAGCAAACCAGTTGGCCCACAAGATCAGCCCGACTTCATTAATGCAGTGGCGCACGCACAAACTCAGCTTGGCCCCCATGATGTACTGGACCTACTGCAATCCATCGAGCAGCAGCATGGACGCAAGCGCCTTCGTCACTGGGGCGAGCGCAGCTTGGATTGCGACCTACTGCTTTACGGTAATGCTAACATTCACACACCAAGACTCACTGTTCCCCATGCTCATATGCACGAAAGGAGCTTTGTGTTGTACCCTTTGGCTGATTTGGTACCACAATTATGCTTTGATAACGGCTTAGATTTCAGCCGCTTTTTAAGCCGTGTACCGTTTGACCTTGAGCCTGTCAAAAAAGGCATTTGACTTACTCCGTCCAGATCTGGACTATACGCCCCATATTAAAACAGTGAGCCAGCTTATGAGTAAAACCACCATTAACACTCTGCACCAGTGTAAAGGCAACAAGGAAAAATTCACCGTGGTCACCGCCTACGATGCAACCTTTGCGCACTTGGCAAGTAGCGCAGGCATCGACGTGTTATTGGTTGGCGATTCCTTAGGCATGGTATTGCAAGGCAAGGACAGCACCGTTCCGGTTACCCTGGAACACATGTGTTATCACACGGCCGCCGTCAAACAAGGCAATCAAGGCGCGTTATTAATGGCTGATATGCCCTACATGACCTACGCCACAACCGAGCAAGCCATTGCTTGTGCTGCCGAGCTCATGCAAGCCGGTGCCGAGATGGTCAAGCTAGAAGGCGGTGCTTGGTTGGTGGATACCGTTGAAGCCATGAGCGAACGTGGTATTCCCGTTTGTGCACACCTGGGACTTACCCCTCAGTATGTTCACAAACTGGGTGGCTATAAAGTACAAGGCCGTGAAAATGCAGCAGCAGAGCAAATGATTGCCGACGCCAAAGCTATGGAAGCCGCCGGTGCCGATGTTCTATTGCTGGAATGTGTGCCAAGCGAGCTGGCTAAAAAGCTGACTCAAAGCGTTAACGTGCCAGTGATCGGTATTGGCGCAGGCAGTGATACCGACGGCCAAGTATTGGTATGTTATGACATGCTGGGCATGAACCCAGGTCATATTCCTAAATTTGTTAAAAATTATATGGTTGAAGGTCGCACCATCAGCGAAGCATTTTCAGCCTATAACGATGAAGTAAAACAAGGCGCGTTCCCTGGGCCTGAACATGGATTTAAAGCATGAACACGGTAGAAACCATTGTAGAACTCCAAGCTGAAATCAAAGCGGCCCGTGATGCCGGCAAACGCATTGGTTTTGTGCCCACCATGGGCAACTTACATGAAGGCCATATGATCTTAATTGATCAAGCCTCAGAAGAATGTGACTTTGTGGTGGCCAGTATCTTTATCAACCCACTGCAATTTAACGACATTGATGACCTAGGTCGCTACCCGCGCACCTTAGCCGCTGATCAAGAGCACTTGCGCGACCGTGATTGTGATTTATTGTTTTTCCCATCAGTGGATGAAATGTACCCCCATGGCCAAGACGCCCAAACCACCATCAGCGTGCCGGTTGTCAGCGAAGGGTTATGTGGCGATTCGCGTCCGGGTCACTTTGACGGCGTGGCTACAGTGGTTAGTAAGCTGTTCCATATGGTTCAACCGGATGCCGCGTTCTTTGGTGAAAAAGATTTCCAGCAGTTAGCGGTGATTCGTAAAATGGTTGATGACCTCAACCTACCGTTTGATGTGGTCGGTGTGCCTACTTGCCGTGAAGAAAATGGCTTAGCCATGAGCTCACGCAATAATTACCTAACCGAAGACGAAAAAAACACCGCGGGCCATATTTACCGCGTGCTTAATGAGATCAGTGAAAAGATTCAAAGCGGAGAGAAAAACTTTGCCGAACTTTGTGTATTAGCCAAACAAGAGTTAGTGGGCCATGGTTTTACACCAGACTACGTTGAAGTGCGTGATGCCAAAACATTACGACCAGCCGTAGAAACCGATACCGACATGGTTGTATTAGCAGCGGCTATTTTAGGTAAAGCACGTTTGATCGATAATTTAAGAATTAACCTTAAGCAGTAATCCCCAACCCGAGCATCATTGAATCAACAAAATGCTTCGGGCATACTGCGCCTCCCTTAAGAATGAGTAATGAAGAAAAACCTAGCTTGGTTTATCTAAACTCATAGACTGACATTCGTTTTACAAGGTTGTAAATATGCAATCCACCATGCTTAAAGCAAAGCTACACCAAGCCCGTGTGACTCATGCAGTATTAGAATATGAAGGTTCATGTGCCATAGATGGTAATCTATTGGATATGGCCGGCATCTATGAAAACGAGCAAATTCAAATTTATAACATTGAAAATGGTCAGCGCTTTACCACTTATGCCATCCGTGGCGAAGAAGGCAGCGGCATTATTTCAGTTAACGGTGCAGCCGCTCATTTAGCCGAAGTGGGACAGCGTGTCATTATCTGTGCTTACTCTGGTTACAGTGATGAAGAACTTAAAGCATATAAACCTCGCCTGATTTATTTAGCCGATGGTAACGAAGTTAGCCACACTTCTAATGCCATCCCTGTTCAAGTGGCGTAACACCTTGAACAAGAAAAAAGCCCACATTTTATGTGGGCTTTTTTTTGTGATCGTTTTATGACATTTCTTGCCAAAAACTTGCCCACATTGGTTTTTTTGACTAAACCCAATAAATGGAATGCGCACTGCGCCAAGGATACCTATGGCAATTTACTCTCGGTTATCACTCAAATATAAAATCCTAAGTATCGCGCTCATCAGCGCTTTAGGCTTTGCTAGTTATGTGGCATATCATTTTGAAGCCACGCAAACCAATGACAAGCGACTTGAGCGCATACAGGTTGTGAATTACCCCATTCTTGAAAAGGTAGGGGTCATCTGGCTTGAGTTATTTGCCGCCCGCTCAGCATTACAAGATGCCATTTCTGAAAGTGAAATTAGCTTAATCGATCAAGCGCAAGTACACCAAAAAACCATTGAAGAGTTATTGCAGACAATCTCCACTCTCGCACCTCCATACGCAGACATTGCCAAGACACTGGATACACAATTAAAGAAATACATCAGCACGGCAAGCAAGCTCACTTTAGGACTCATTAATGGTGAGATGGAGCTTGGCAATATGCGTCAGCTTGCCCAAGCCATGAATGAAGAGTACGCCGCATTCAGCGATTCACTCAAAGGGTTTCGTGCCCAAGCCCATGAGGACTTCGCACAGCGCCTCGCTCAGGCAAAAGAAGACAGTCAACTCTCTTTGACCACGGGTATGGTCATTGCCTGCGTCATTGTCATTCTCATTTGCATCGGCTCTCTACTTATTGCCAATAGCATTACATCCAACCTCTTTAAAATCATTCGTGAGCTTGAGGGCATGTCGACCGGTAAAGGGGACTTAACGGTTCGCTTAGAAACCAAGGCTCAAGATGAAATCGGCACCCTAGTCAATCGGTTCAATGGTTTCACAACCCATCTACAGTTAATGATTAAAGTCCTGGCTAACCTAGCACTGGGTGTTACAAAAAGCACTGAAGATGTAAGAAACATAGCTCAGCATACCCATGAAGGCATTGAAAACCAGCAACATGAAATCCAGCAAGTGGCCACCGCTATCACACAAATGGCGCAAACCTCCATGGAGGTATCAGCAATGCAGGGGAAGCTTCAAAAGCCACCCAGCAAGCGAATGATGAATCCGAATCAAGCCAGCAAGTGGTCAAACAAAACATCCAGGGGATTAACACACTTGCCGATAATATTGAGAATGCTCAAACCGTCATCCAGGCTTTAGCCAATGAAGTGGAACAAATAGCCACCGCGTCACAAGACATTGGTAATATTGCAGAGCAAACAAATTTATTGGCATTAAACGCAGCCATTGAAGCAGCACGAGCTGGCGAACAAGGTCGAGGCTTTGCGGTCGTTGCCGATGAAGTACGTACCCTAGCTGGGCGCACCGCGGAGAGCACGGCCGAAATTGGCAACATCATTCAACGACTCTTAGACAATGCGACGCAGGCGGTTAACGCCATGGAAGCTTCGAAATCACAGGCAGAAGAAGCGGTGAATCAATCGAAAGATACTGGTTTATCTTTGGAAACCATTTTGCAATCCATTGCAACCATCCATCAAATGAATCAATTAGTCACCTCCTCCGCTCAAGAGCAAAGCACCGTCGCCGAGGAGGTCAGTGAAAATATCGTACGAATCAACAGTTTTTCTGAGCAAACGGTTGATGATGCACAGTCCACGGCCAAGGCGACACAAAAACTCAGTGAACAGGCAGAGCAATTGAAAGCCATCGTGAATGAATTCAAGGTATAATATTCGCACACCCTAACACAGTGCGAATGACTGAATGCTTAACACGGCTTATGCGAGTAACTTTCACGCTGTTACTTTCAGCGACTTCTCCTTAACTTTATTGGATCAGCGCAAGCTACCTCATGAAGAAACCTACCTAACGTTTACCGACGCTGAGTCGATTGCCCATGCCATCACTGACATGGTCGTGCGCGGAGCTCCAGCCATCGGCATTGCCGCTGCCTATGGCGTCGTGATTGCCGCTCACAGTCAACGCCAACAACCCAAGCTGCAACTTGACGATGCCATTGAACAACTAGCCAACTCTAGACCCACCGCAATCAATTTGTTCTGGGCGTTAGAAAAAATGCAAACCGTTTTAAATCAATATAAAAATCATTCAATTGACGATCAAATCACTGCACTGCTCACACAAGCTGAGCATATTCACCTACAAGATATTAAAGACAACCAAACCATGGGGACATTGGGTGCGAGCCTAATTGAGAACAACAGCCAAGTTTATACACACTGTAATGCAGGTGCATTAGCCACTGGTGGCTATGGCACCGCACTTGGAGTTATTCGCTCGGCGGCTAGAGACGAAAAAATCACTCAGGTGTTTGCCGGTGAAACCCGTCCATGGTTGCAAGGCGCAAGACTCACTACCTGGGAACTGATGCGCGACAATATCGATGTCACATTAGTAGGTGAAGGTGGTGCTGGGCAATTATTTCGCCAAGGAAAAGTGACATGGGTAATCGTAGGGGCAGATAGAATTGCAGCCAATGGCGATGTGGCCAATAAAATTGGCACCTACAACTTGGCAATATTAGCCAGGCATCATGGTATAAAATTTATGGTGGTCGCACCCAGCTCGACGTTTGATTTAAACATTCAACATGGCGATGACATTCCCATAGAGCAGCGCTCGGAAAAAGAACTCACCGAACTACAAGGCTTGCCAATTGCCCCAAAAAATTGCAAAGCACTCAACCTATCTTTTGATGTGACGCCAAATGATTTAATCGATGTCATCATTTGCGAAAAAGGCATCCTTAAACCGCCATTTAATGATCACATAAAGCGCCTCTTATCCTTATGAACACTAAACACATCAAGCATATGAATAAAATAACATTGACACTATGCCATGCATTACTTTGCACCCAACTGTTCTCAAGTGCTAGTTATGCTGAAAATACAGAGCCTGTTCAAGAAACTGAATTGGATGAAGATATTTTATCCAATCAAGAACTTAAAAATACAAGTTTGCCCTCACTTAATGAGCCCATCCCCGAGGATGGGGAAAAGGCACTGACGCAAGCCTTAGAACGCAAAAAAATTATTGAAGAAAAAGCGATCAAGGTCCCCTACGCAATTCTGCCCCATCGTCCCAACTATGTGATGCCGTTTTCATATACTGAAAAAATTAATGACGACGAAATCCAGAAGTTCGTCGGTGACGACTGGCCTGGCTACAACAACCTTGAAGCCATGTTTCAAATCAGTGTGAAGTATCAAATTCATCAATTCGATAAACAAAATAAATATCGGCTTTATGTGGCCTATACCAATAAGTCCTATTGGCAGGTATATAACGAAAAAAATTCACGCCCGTTTCGAGAAACCAATCACGAACCTGAATTATTTTTACAAGTTGCTCCTGACTGGGGTTACATCAATCATATGACGTTATCACTGAATCATCAGAGCAATGGACAATTCCAACAATTCTCTAGAAGCTGGAACCGAATCATTGCTGGCTTTTATCATCGCAGCGGGAATAGTGTATATGGGTTAGAGCCTTGGTGGCGAATTCCTGAAACAGATAAAGCCAACCCAAATGATCCCACTGATAATGACAATCCAGATATCCATCAATACTTAGGGTATGGCAATTTCATTTGGTATAAAAAAGTGGGCAGTGAATCCCTTATGTTTCGCTTGGGCAACAACCTCAATCCTGACCGCAATCGTGGATGGGGGGAGTTGGAATTTACATTCCCACTTGGTCGACGTTTTTTAGGGTTTATCCAATACTATGAAGGTTATGGCCACAGCTTAATTGAGTACGACAAATATCAAAGGCGCATTGGTATTGGACTTAAAATTACTGATTATCTATGAGCTAGGATAATCACCATTTTTTGGTTAAAGTAACGCACAGTTTTTTCTGCACATGATCCGTTGTGCAGGTTTTAGGAGAGAATCATGAAAGAAGTGGTCATCGTTGCAGCCGGTCGCAGTGCCATCGGCGCATTCCAAGGTAACTTAGCTCAACTGAGCGCCGTAGAATTAGGCACTCAAGTCATTAAAGGTGTTATTGCCCGCTCTGGTGTAAAAAGCGAGCTGGTTGACGAAGTCATCTTTGGGCAGGTTCTCACCGCTGGTGAAGGTCAAAACCCGGCCCGCCAAAGTGCGATTCATGCAGGACTCGCTAGCCATACTCCGGCAATGACCATCAATAAAGTGTGCGGCTCTGCCCTAAAAGCGGTTCACCTAGGCGCTCAAGCAATCGCCAATGGCGACGCTGACGTTATCATTGCAGGTGGCCAAGAAAGCATGTCTAACTCCGCTCACGTGATGCCTAACTCTCGCACGGGTCAACGTATGGGCCCAATCACCATGGTCGATACCATGATTAAAGATGGTCTATGGGATGCCTTTAATGATTACCACATGGGCATTACTGCTGAAAACCTTGCTGAGAAATACGATATCTCCCGTGAAGCACAAGATGCCTTTGCTGCAGCCAGTCAACAAAAGGCTATCGCAGCACAAGAAGCGGGTAAGTTTGATGATGAAATCATTGCCATCAATATCCCTCAACGCAAAGGGGATGACCTGGTTGTAGATAAAGATGAATGCCCTCGTGCCGGCACCACGGTTGAAAAACTTTCAGGCATGCGCGCCGCGTTTAAAAAAGATGGCAGCGTAACGGCAGCAAATGCATCATCATTAAATGATGGCGCAGCAGCCGTTATGTTAACCAGCAAAGAAAAAGCAGAAGAACTTGGCTTAACGGTTTTGGCCACTATCAAAGGCTATGCGAATGCCGGTGTCGATCCTAGCATCATGGGCATTGGCCCTGTCAGCGCCACAAAGCGCTGTCTTGCCAAAGCGGGTTGGGAGTTAAACGACGTGGACTTGATTGAAGCCAATGAAGCCTTCGCAGTGCAGTCCCTATCTGTGGGTAAAGAGCTACAGTGGGACAGTGAAAAAGTGAATGTAAATGGTGGAGCCATTGCACTGGGTCACCCAATCGGTGCGTCCGGTTGTCGTGTATTGGTGACATTGATTCATGAAATGCAAAAACGTGATGCTAAAAAAGGCTTAGCCACTTTATGTATTGGCGGCGGCATGGGTGTGAGCATCGCCATCGAGCGTTGATCAGCCTAGGTTACTAAAAACAAAAAAGCCAAGTCATAAACGACTTGGCTTTTTTGTTTGGGATGATTAAAAATTAATGAAGTACGGTTCCTGTATCGGGCTCTACATTACCAAACTCTGCAGGCAATAGACTGTGTTTATTCACCACCAGGGTGTCATAAACCTCAAGGTCGATATTTTTATCAGGCACCACCAGCGGTTCTAGTAAAACGCAAACCGCTTCAATACTATCCAGCTCGGCAATAATACAACTCTTAAATCCATCAAGGGTATGTATCGCAGCCAGCTCACCAATATCGGTTTCATTCATTACCGTAGTTAAATCATCGGCAAGTATTTCATCTGCATCCAATGGCTGAATAAAATGCGCCGCTGCCACCATATGTAAAATGTCTATGATTTCGGGGTCCGCTAAATCAAACTGATCTGGGCGATCATCTTCGCTTAAGACTTTTTCAACAAGCGCATGAAATAAGCCTATATCTTCGTCAGTCCAACTGATATCCATGTTACTGCTATGGGGACTGGGAATATCCGTTGCTAATAATATCTCATGGGTAGATTGTGCATCCATCTCGGGCATGACGACATTGACTTGCTCGGTGCCAGTGCCCGCCATATCGGCTAAGCGCCACTTTAAAGTGTGTTTAACTGCCTGTGTCATAGTCGGCCTCCATTCATCATATTTGCCGCAGTGCACTGCATGTATTACTTATTTTCAAACCTACTTTAGGCCATTCGCCCATTAAGTGAGGTTAACTTACGTCTTTTAAACCACCCTCTAACGTCATGCTTAATACCTATATTTCAGCCTATAACAGCTTCTCTTGTTAGTATAGTGGTATATTCGACTTATCGATTCTTGTTTAACGTATTGTTACTTCTAAGGCACTTATCATATGGCTCGCAATATCATTAAGTCTTTGTTTTTATTTACATTATTTGCAAGTTTAATGGCTTGTTCAAGTTTACCTGATCAAAAAAACATTGACCTTCGCGCGGAACAAACGGCACAAAAAAGCTCAAAGTCCAGCCAGTTTTTCTTGCAACAGGCAAAATCCAAGCTACAAAAATCTCATATAGAATCTTTAGCATTTTATGCGCCAACTTACTTAGAACAAGCACAAAACGCTTACGATGAAGCCTCAGCACTTTATTTAGAAAAAACAAACAGCGACAAGGTGAAACGCCTGGCTCAACTGAGCATTGAGTTAATCGAAGCGGGCCTGCGTAATAAAAAAATGGTCAAAGAGTATTTACCTACAAGTCTTGCCAACCGCCAAGTACTATCAAAGTTGAACGCTGCCAAGTATTTTCCACAAGCTGCAAAAGACATAGACAACAGCCATATTGAACTAATCAAACTGATCGAACAACGAGAAGAAATAAAGGCTCAAAAAAATGAGCAAACTTTACTTCGCGTCATGCGCAACCTAGAGGTAGCGACCCTAGGCCAGATCTATTTAAGCAAGTCTTATACGATGTTGGCCCAAGCAAATGATCTTGGCGTACAAAAAAATCTACCAAATCTCTATCAACAGACGCTTTCTGAACTAAAAAAGACAGAAAACTTTATCCAACAAAACCCAAGAGATAAAAAGAATATCTCAGGTTTAGCACAAGACAATCTATTTAATACCGAGCGATTATTCTCACTGGCACGACTAGCGCAGAAAATTGCGCACGCAAAAGAAGGGGATATTGAAACACTGATCATTAAACAAGAAGGGCTTCTGCAAACGATTGCAACCGCCTTAGGGTACAAAGACATCCGTAACGTGTCGATGCAAGATCAAGCCCTGCTGTTAAGCCAGTACGCTAAAAAACTTAAATCAGCCAAACACGTACAAACCCAAACAAGCAACGACACACAAGAATTAGAGAGGTGGAAACGTAAGGTCGTGTTACTGCAAGCAGAGATAAGACGTTTAGAAAAACAGCCTGGTGGGTAGAGGTTCCGCCTCCCAACAAAAAAGCCACCGTATCAGGTGGCTTTAATCGCTTTGGGTTTGGTGCTCTCAACGCATTTGGTTAAGCAGGTCCATGCGTGACTCAATCATGGTGCGGTAGGTTTTCATTAAGCTGAATCGGTGAGGTGCGTCTTCAACCTGCAATCGAGTGAGCTGAGATTCCAACTTTTCAATCTCGGCTTCTAGGCGAACAATAATGTCATCATTGCTGCCATCACCCCTTAAGCGGTAACCGTCTTGTGTCATTGAGCTGCCCTCCATTGCTGATCTTCCCACACTTGACTCCTTACTAGTGCTTTACCCTTAACCGGCCAAAACTTAGACCATGTTTATAATGGCCATTCTAACAGGATTTTTTGTGATGCCTATCTCATTTAGCGACATATTGTGTAAGACATCGCCGACAGTCCACAATTAACTATCCCAAGGTAAAACTGGGCAGAAACTGCACATTTGTTTATAATGCGCGCCCCTAATACATAGCATGAGTGGTCTAATCCGTGGCGAAAAAGTTGTTTATTAAAACCCATGGCTGCCAGATGAATGAGTACGATAGCTCACGCATGGCAGATTTACTGGGAGATACCCACGCTATGGAGATGACGGATAATGAAGCAGATGCGGATGTTATCTTGCTCAATACCTGCTCTATCCGTGAGAAAGCCCAAGAAAAAGTCTTTCACCAGCTAGGCCGTTGGAACAAGCTCAAGAAAAAGAACCCAGACCTAATCATAGGTGTGGGCGGCTGTGTTGCCAGTCAAGAAGGGGACGCCATCCGTAAACGCGCCCCACAGGTGGATATGATTTTTGGCCCACAGACCCTGCATAAGCTGCCAGAATTTGTCGACGCCACCAACAATAAAGCCAATCGCATCCCGGTTATGGATGTCACCTTCCCTGAAATTGAAAAATTCGATCACCTGCCCGCCCCTAAAGTGGATGGTGGCAGCGCGTTTTTATCCATCATGGAAGGCTGCAGCAAATATTGTACATTTTGCGTAGTGCCTTATACCCGTGGCGAAGAAGTCAGTCGTCCGTTTAACGATGTCATGAAAGAAGTCCATCAGCTAGCGGACCAAGGTGTACGTGAGATCAACCTACTTGGCCAAAATGTTAACTGCTACGAAGGCCAAACCGATGATGGAGACATCATGGACCTTGCTGAGTTGATTCACCATGTGGCAGACGTAGACGGTATCGACCGCATTCGCTTTACCACCTCTAATCCTCTTGAATTCACTGACAGCCTGATTCAAGCCTTCGCTGAAGTGCCTGAATTGGTCAGCCACCTGCATTTGCCTGTACAAAGCGGCTCCAACAAGATTCTGGCGGCCATGAAGCGCGGCCACGAAGTGGATATGTACATTGATAAAATCAAACGTATCAAGCAAGTGCGCCCAGATATCAGCATCAGTTCCGACTTCATTATTGGCTTCCCTGGTGAAACCGATGAAGATTTCCAGGACACCATGAATCTGATTCATGAAATTGGCTTCGATACCTCATTCAGCTTTGTTTACAGCAAGCGCCCAGGCACACCGGCCTCTGAGCTTGAAGACAACACCCCAGAAGATGTGAAAAAGAAACGCTTAGCCATTCTGCAGGACCGCATCATTCAAAACGCCCAGCAAATTGGCCGTCGCATGGTAGGGAAAGTGGAGACCATCTTGGTGGTCAGTGTTTCGAATAAAGACCCTGGTAAACTCATGGGCCGCTCTGAAAATAACCGTTCCGTGTATTTTCACAGTGATGACCACAGTTTGATTGGAAAATTTGTTAAAGTGAAAATCGAAGAGGCCTATACTAATAGCCTTTATGGCCACGCCATCCTTGATGAAGGCGTGTTCTAATTCATATTAAAACAGGGAATACCTGACTGAATGACAACCGCCAGCGCTGAAAAGCTTCATACCGCACAAGCTGAATTCTATTTAGAGCCAGACGATGCACGTCGTCTGGCGAACTTATGCGGAGACCTTGATAGCCATATCAAGCAGATCGCCAGTCACTTCTCGCTTCGTATCTTCAACCGAGGCAATCATTTCAAGTTGGCCGGCGAAGCCAAGGGTGTGGATCACGCCAGCCAAATCATTCAACGCCTTTACCGCGAAACCCATAACGGCACCGAAGTGCGAAAAGA
>Ga0209634_1001814_pt1 | contig 15302 bp, 9 predicted proteins | sample LinPmetageLP40_FD_184043 | JGI IMG/M metagenome (GOLD analysis project Ga0209634, IMG submission 184043) | Marine viral communities from the Pacific Ocean - LP-40 (SPAdes) (version 2) | ecosystem: Environmental > Aquatic > Marine > Oceanic | place: Pacific Ocean | collected 2010-08-26
GCAGTTCCTCCATATAGTTTAGGTTGTATTGTCATTATACCTTGTGTCAACGCTCCTGTATCACACGCGCCACTTAAATAATTAGCTCTAACGTTATACAAAAGGTTTGAAGGATAGACGGCTCCTGGTGGATAACTCAAACCGCCTGCTTGTAAACTAGTGCTGTTTGTTGCCGCGAACAACCATTCGCTATTTTTTCCGCAACCAAGACTTACGGCACTTCCTTGCCTTCCATTACATATAGCTCTTGGTGTTCTTTCTGCACCAACTTGTACTAATAAATTGCATATAGCAGAAGTTAAACCATTTCCATCAACATCTGTTACTGATACAGGCACCGTGTAAGAGGTTAAGTCAGCTTGTCCACTGGCTGATAGTTGGCCTGTTTGAGAGTTAAGTGTAAAAATATTAGGTGCAGCTGTTGATGTATTATATATAATCGGGTTTCCTAAATTAAAAATTAAACCTTCTTGGTTTCGTGTAGTATCAAAACTGCCATTTACTCCTGTAAATGTTTTTATAGGATTTGGACTATTTATTGTTATAGGAACACCACTGCCAGTACAATTTGTTATTAAAGGAGCTACGTTAGTTAAATTAGCATTTATATTAATAAAAGTTGTTTCTGCGTTAGCCGCAACTCCATCAGAGGCATATACACATTTTAATTGAACTATGTAATTATCGCTAAGATTATTTAAAGAGTTTGCTGTATAAACAAATTTTATAGTTTTTGTTTTTAATCTAAAAACATAACTAGACTCTACAATTTCAAATGGCCAATTAGAAGCCTGTAACGTTTGCCCGCTTTCTGTTGATATTGATTGAATACTTATAGTTGGTACAGCGCCAGCTCCAATAGGAGCTCCTGATCCATCTATTGCTTGAAAGCCTGTGTTAGGCAAAAAGCTACTTGTATTATTATTTATTATACTTTCAGGAAATTCAAAAAATGTTCGCGTTAAAGAAGATACACCGTTAAAAGTATTGTTTATAGCTTTGTTTAAATCTTGTATTCTACCTGTTAAAGAAGTTTCCCAATATATATCAAGTAAAGAATATACTGGTTTAGTTTCAACAACGCTTAAAACTGGACCCATACACTGTGTTCCTTGACTAGGAGTGCCAAGTTCTATAGACGTAACTTGTGCACCTATAGGATTAGATATGTTATCAGAACCAGTAAATTTAACTATAAAAGGATCTTGGTCTGTGTTATAAAAACTTGCATTAGCACCTGTTTTTCCGTAAGGCACAGATCCATTTAAAGTAATTGTGCCATCACCACCAATAACTGTTTGTGTTGTTGAGCCATAATCTCCTTTGTTTACATTTGGCTTAAACGGTATAGCAACTAATTCAGTGTCTTTTACTGTTGATATATTTAAAACTTCTTGACTAAAATTACCAGGGTAGTATTGTTGGTTAATTCCATAATTAAAACCAGCCGCAAGAGCTCCTTTTACAATGTCTGGGTTATTTACTCTTACGTATAAAATTTCATCACTATTAAACTCTGTATCAGTAGGACCAACTTCTGTTAAACTTCTAGGAATTTTATTTATATTATCACTTAATAAAGTACTAAAAGCAAATTGATTTAATTGCTGTATATTGTTACTCGCTGGAAAGTCAATAATAGGTAAGCCATTTATAAAACCTGGCAAGTATACATTGTAATATTCTTGCTCTTGCTGTTTAACAACTATTTTATATGAATACCAACCTAAAGGATTTGAATCAAAAACAGCATTAATAGTAAAAGTAGCATCTTCGTCACTTCCAGGTGCCATTATTTTAAGAACGTCGCCAGCGGTATATCCTTTACCAGGATTATTTAATTTAACTTCGGTAACCTCTGCGCCACTAACTGTTATATCAACTGTGCATCCAGTTCCTCCAGACGTACCACTTACAAAAGCAGTTGGAACATTAGTAAGAGGATCGTCGTAATTATCACCAGTAGCTAATATTGTTATAGTATTCACTTGGCCTTTAACAGAATAAAGCCCAGGCTCTCCTGTTAGTGTATTAACTGTTTGGCCTATTGGTTGTTCTATTGTTATGTTTAAAGCTGAGCCTAGCCAATTAAAAACATCAGAATCTGTACCATTAGGAAAATAAGGAAAAAAGAAAGTAGATCCAGTTGTTGTAGAACTGCTGTCGTTTGAAGATAAAATAACGTCTGATTGTCTACCATAAATATCTGATAAAACAATACCAACTTGATAGGTTCTGTTTTGTTTTAAAGTGTGATAAGGATATTGAGTAAAGTTATTATAAATTACAGATTTTTTATTAACATTAACGCTATATGGCAAAGATGACGGAGGTGTCATTTTTTCTAAATAATTACCATAAACAACTCTGTTGCCTATTAATTCTTGAGCTAAAGCTCTTATAGGCACTCTGTCATAAACTCTAGTTGTTTGGCCTTCAGGTAAAGTTTTGTAGGGTTTATTAGAAGTGTAATTATAATCGTAAAAATATTGATCATTAGTTCCGTGTATATCATCTTGATAGCTTATATTAGTAAAAATAGGAGTAGGAGAAAATAAAGAAACTGTATCTAATACTTTTACAGAAAGTCCGTCAGATTCTTTATATAATATATCTATGTTTTTTACATTTAATCCCGCTGCAAACAATTCAGGTGTTGAATATGGAATAGGTATTCTTACATTAATATTGTCAGTGTTATTTTCAAACCATGATAAGACTGTACTTTTGTAAGCGTTGACCATGTCTTGGGAATAATTATTTTTTATATTTCCCCCACTTTCTAATAAATCATTTAATTGACCAGCTCCAAATTCACTATATTGTTTTGGAATAAAAGCAGGTTGACTAAAAGGAGCCATTAAAGAATATTCATTATCATCATACTGAAATCTATAACTAAATCTAACAAATTTATCTTCTAACCATTTAGGGTCTCCTGAAAAAGAAGCATCAAATTCAGGGTTACGCGCAATGTCTATTACCTCGTCGCCTGTTAGTGTAGTGCTTTCACTCATGGTTAAAACAACTCTAGTTTTTCCACCAGAATAACTAATAACAAATGATAACACTATAGCATCAACTGGAACTGCGCCTGTTCCGCTAACCACCGTGACTCTATCACCATATCTAGGTAAACCTCCAAATTGAAAATCATCAATTCCAATAAATACTCCAGTTGTTAGAGTAGCACTCACGTCATTGTTTCTTGAGTTATTAGACAAAAAAAGATCTGCCTTATTAGTCATTGATGGTCTGCTAAAATCTAAAACAGCACCAACAGTTATAGCTGAAGACAAAGTAGTATTAAAATAAATAATTGGAGAAGCTGGTGTTGAGTTGTCAATTCTTTGCACTGTAACTAAAGTGGTTATTTGTTCAGTAACTCCACTCGCTTTGTTGTTATCAGTTATTATATCTCCAATTTTTATATTACCAATAGCGCTTGTAAGAGTGCAGCTCGTTGTGGTTGAAGGTGCTTTAACAGTTTTTGTAGTTCTTTCCATTAAAACTACAGGTAAATAAGGCGAATATTTAGCTACTGATATTTGTTCTTCTGAAGTGTAATATTGATTTGCTGTTGACACAAAATTATCCTCTGCGCTTACAACGTTTATTTTTCTAGGTTGATTATAATTATCTGTCCAAAAAAGAAAGTCATCAATTAAATTTATTCCAGTTACACAAAAACCTTTGCTAAAGTTTAAAAATTCTCCAAAAACTAAAGTAGCAAGAGTATATGGTTCTTCTAAATAGATTTTATATATAGCAGATTTTTTATCAGAACATCTAACGTTAGGATTTGAGTTATCGCAGTTAGTAACTAGCACGTAAACAACATTGTTAGTTTCATCTACATATTTACCTATAACAGATCCATTAGCAATACCAGTAAATGTCGCTATTTTTTCATTACCTAACACGTTCTCAAACTCACCAACTGTTGATCCTTCTGATCTACTAATCATTAAGTTTATAGCTTCTCTATATTCACCGTTAGGTAAAATACGAGAGTCAAGGTCTTGATTCATTTTACCTTTTAAAAAGGTATTTTTAATTTCTGCCATGTACTAGTGTTTAATCCATTTAGACTTATCTCTCATAACTTGTACTATTTCATCAAGTTTAATATTAGATAATCTTATTTTAGCATTTCTTAATTTTGAACTACGTTCTTTTTTAAAACGTTGTACTACATATTCTGGTTGATTTATTCTAGTTGATAGTATGCTATAAATAATATGAGCATATAATGCTTCTTCAGCTAGTTTAGGAATTTTAGTGTCTTCATCATAAGCTAAACCATCTGATATATACTCTAAAACTATAAGCCTACCACTTAAATTACTAGAAAAAGATATTTTTCCTTCTCTTTCATTCATGTTGAACCAACCGTTAACTTGAGATAATTGAGGATCTAGGCCATATCTTCTACCATAAAAACCTCCAAATCCATTCAAATAATCAAGACCTAAATAATTAAAAAAGTTATTAAAAAGAGCATTATTAATTTCTCCATTAATCAAATTATCATTAGCATTAGCCCATCTTTCTTCTGTAATAGAAGTTCCTTCTAAATTTTCGCTAAAATTATCTTGCGTAGGTTCACCGCTAGCATCTTGTAGAGGGGTTTCATAAGGGCTAATAGTAAGGTTATTAGCAGGGTATATTATACGTTTTACTCCTAACGCATCTATAGAAGATATTCTAACATAGTTTACGTAGTCTTGAGGTATTATAACGCTTAAGCTTGGTGGTATAGTAAGTTCTTGTGATTTAATACTTTTTAAAGTATCATAACTAAACTCTTGCAAACCACGCTTAGCATGAAATATAACATCAGTTCTATTTACTCTAGGTATTAATTTATCTTGACCAACGTAACCTACAATAAAATTATTAACAACATCAATTAAAGACGTGTAAACATAACTACCATAGTTATCTTCAACAGCTTCACCAAAAGCGTCTCTTTGTCCAAAGCTCCCGCCTGTTAACGATTTTAATTGAACTATAACAAAAGTTCCAGCAGTCAAAGCAGCAGCAATTTTTATTACATTGTCCACAACAGTAAAAGCTAAAATATATTCTGTATATGTTACACCATTTAAACTTGTATATAGTTTGAAATTATTTAAAGCATAGTTTGTATCGACAGGATTAAAACTACCTAAAACTAAATTTGTATCAAAAGTAGTTGTAAATTCTTCGTTTACAGCCCCGGTCTGAGATATAAAACCCTGCACACCAGCATAATACTGTTCGTTTGTTTCTGTTATTAATCCGCCGTTAGGTATTGCCATGTTTTATGTTTTTGAATTTTGTTCCTCTTGTTGCACTTTAGCTGACGCTACTTGTATAATAGTTGGATCGTTTATTATAACTCCAGCGTATAATAATATTTTTAATATAACGTCAGTTTGCTCTGTTCCACTTAAAGAAAAATTAACAGAGCTACCAGCCGCGTATAAGAATTGACCTAAGGATCCAGTAGAAAAACCCCAATTAATATCTGCTGGTTTAGACAAATAAGATATATTAATATCATCAGGAGCTATTATTGTAGTAGGATATATGTAAATTTGAGGATTTCCAGGCGTACCTGTTGCTCCAGACTCGTATAAATATATCGGAAAATTAGTAGTAGGTTGTGTTAACGGAGACAAAAGTAATTGTGTTATCTCGTTTCTTTGTGAATATTGATTTAGTTTTTGATTTTTATACATTACAGAACCTATTTTATATAGGTCTGACACCGGACCAGGTCCTGTATCTGCGCCACCTAAATAAGTTCTAACATTTAAACTAAAAGGATTTGTGCCAGTAACGGCTCCAGCAACTGTAGAGTTACTAATGTATTTTTGGAAGAATTGTAATTTTTCTTCAATATTTTTAACGCGATTAGCGTATTCAGTATCATTTTGAGGTAATCTATAATGCTGATTTAACTCATTAACATAGTTATTAAAAATCTCTAACTGAACTTGAGTGCCGACCTTGTTGAATTCATCAGGTGTCATGTAGCCTCTTTGTTGTTGATTAAGTATTAATAAGACCGTTTTGTAAACAGTATCTACGTTTATTGCCATTTGTATATTTTTATTATAATATTGGGCCCGAGTAAACGAGCCCTATATTAGTATTACTTGTTTTTATAGTTTTTTATCTATAGACTTATAAATTTCTACTCCTTCATCAGTCTTTAAAAAAGCTGCAAAAGCTGAGTAAGGGTTTTCATCAAACGGTACATTCATTAATTTTCTACCATTTGAGCCCCATGTAAATGTTCTTTGGTCTTGAGATAAGATTATAATATGAGCTTCTGAAGCTCTTATTGCAAAGTTTCTTAATTGAACATTTTCATCCTTAGCTAAGTTAATAAATAAAACAGGGTCTTTTTTAGCAAATAATAATAAGTCTCTTTTTAATTCCTTAGAGCTCATCTCGTTAACTATAGATCCTTTTTCTACTCTTAATATAGCTTCTGCATGATCTACATCCATATTTCTAGCAGCATTTAACGCGTCAATTTGAAGATCTAATTCGAATAATTCATCTTTAGCTTCTTCTTGTGCGCTAAATTCTTCGTATAATTTTCCTTTTAAAGGGTGATACAAAGATAATAATTTTTGTAAGTTTTGTTTACTTTTTGGAACCATTAAAGAACCGTTATCAAAACGTATATGACCCATTGTACATTCACCTTTTTGCTCATCAACTAATGGTGAGTCTTGGTTTGTTGCGTATTTTAACTCTCTTTGTACGCCTGCTTTTTCATCAAAATAAAGTAAAGCATGTTTTCTAGTATGCTTACCTGGTATTGTTAATGTTAATGGTGATTTACCGTTTTTTAAATAGTAAACTCTATCTTTTATTTCCCAGCTATTTATAGTTGGTTTTTGTGGTGCTACTTGTGTAGTCACTGGTTGAGGTGCAACCTCAATAGTTTCTGCTTTAGCTTGTTTAGCCATAATATAATATAATTAAATAGTTTATAAAAGTAATAATTACCCCCGTTGATATAACGAGGGTAAGAATTACATTAATGTTGACTTGTTATAGTCCTCTGAATAATACAAAGTTGTTAGCAGCTTGAGTTACTAAACATCTTTCAGATAGGAAGTTAACTTCCATAGCATCAAGAGTTGAAGTAAACGCACCACCAGCAGAACCAGTTAACCAAGATTTCATTCTTCTATCATCACCTTGTGAAGCTCTGTATCTTACGTGTAAGAAAGGTCTTCTGATGTTAGTTCCTAAAATTTGATCGTAAACTGTAGACGTTCCAGCAGGTACTAATACACCTTCGATTGAGTTGATACCAACTATTCCACCTCTTGTAGAAGCATCATTTAAGTATTTCCAATCAGTTTTGTAAAAGTCATAAGAACCTCTTCTGAAACCACTAAAACCTAAGTTCAAAGCCATTTCTTCAGAATTTTCGAATAAACCGAAAGCAGTTCCTCCTGCAGCACCCCAAGATATTGCTCCTAACATGTCATCAAAATCAAGAGATGTTTGTCTCTGTAAGAATAACATGTTTTCTTCAATAGCTCCTTGAGTGTCTAGGTTTTTAAGAATTGCATCAAACTCACCAAGTCCGTTAGCAGCAGTAAATCCTACTTCTACGTTACCTCTAGCTTGAATAGCAGCAAATAAACCTTGTGTACCTCTTTGAGTTGCCGGATTTAAAGCAGAACCATTTAGTTCACCTTCAATCATACTCATTTCTAAATAATCTTCAAAACGTAATCTTGTTTCAGATTCAGCTTTTAAATACCATAAGTATCCAGATGTTCCGTCTTCAGTCGCAACTTCAACCCAACCGATTTGTGCCATATCAGAACCATTAACTACGTATTGGTTTCTAATGATGATTGGAGAGTTAGAGAATTGAGTAAGTACTGGATCAACAGATATTCTACCAGTAACAGCATTGTTACTAACAATTGTAGAACCTTTAGCATAATCAGAACCGTATACAAATACTTTTAATCCTGCAGCAGCAAAACCTTGAGCAGTTAAAGTAGCTCCAGCGCCTGAAAGCGATTGAACAACGATACTACCACCTGCACCAACAGTTGTAGCTGTAACAATTGCTTTTGCTTCTAATCCAGATGTTGGATCTAAAACAACAACAGTATCGTTTACAGATATAACGTTTTGAGCAGTTGCAACACCTGGGGATAAATTAATAACCTGAGTTGTTCCAACTACAGCGCCTGTAGTACATCCATTATATGATATGTGTAATCTATTTTGTTCAGACCAAATTACTTGATCAGAAGTCATTGGCATTTCAGCGCCAACCATTTTTAAAAATCCAGATAACGTTCTGTTTCCATAACGCTCTACTTCTTGTTCGTAGATTTCTGGTAAATACTGCTGAGCAAATGTTTGCCCACCAGGTGTGTTAAATTGTAGATAATTCGACGCTAAAATTTGTTGTGTTTGCGACGGGATTATACTACCAAATTGAGGAGATAAAGCCATAATTTTTGTTTTTGTTTTTTAGTTAAATCTTGTTTTTTTAATTTTAAGTTTTGACGAATCCATACCACTAACAGCTTTTACTTTTAATCCTCCTATAAAAACATCACCAGAACCTTGTGTTCTAGCTTTTGCTATTGTAGGATTTTTAGAACTACTGATTACTTCTTTAACAGCATCAGCTTTTCCTTGTTCGTAAAAATGGTTAGCGATTTTATCGACATTGTCAGCGGCATATACAGCTTTGTGATAACCAGACGTATCTTTCATTTCACCGTCATCATTTAAGAACTTCTTAATTAAATACTCGATGTTTGATTGATTTTCTGAAATTTTATCAGGATTTTGTACATTATACTTAAAATTTTTATCTCCAACTTTGAAATCAAAACCTTTGAAATCTTGGCTAAATAACTCTTTAGTATTTTGTTTAAATTTTTCCTTTTGTTTTTCTGCTATATCTTGTCGCTCGTTATAGCGATTGAAAAACTCTAAAGCTCTTTGTTGTTCTTGGGTACTATTAGATCTCAACTTGATATCTTTATAGTATTGTTCCTTTAAATCATTTAAAAAGTTTTTAGCTTTTGCAATCTCTTCTTTTTGAGCAAGTTTTTTCTTTCGGATGTCTCGCTCATCATCTAAGTCTTCATCATACCTGAAGTTATCCTCCATAATGAATCCAATTTCTTCCTCGTTTAAATGAGGTTTAGCTTTTTTATAATATTCTTTTAACAAAACGTTTTCGTCAACATTAGAATAATCTGCGTTAAGTCTTGTATAATCTTCTATAGTGCCACCAGTTTCTTCCATAAAATTAACTAGCTTTTCAATGTTTTCTGGTAATTGTTTACCTAAAACTTTTTCGTCTCTAATAGCTTCTTTTACTTCTTGAGCAACTTGTTTTACTTCTTCTTCAGTTACTTCGGATAATGGGTTAAATTCTTCAGTAACCTCGATGGGCTTTGGTACTTGTTCGTCCACCTTAGCGCTATCTCCGGTTTGTTCGCCCACAACCACTTTTTCTGTTTCTCCGATTTGAATGGCATCTTCTTTTGGTATTACCACTTTTGTAACTTCTGGTGAAAGTTCAACCAAAGGTTCTTTGATGTTTACTTTTACCGGTTCACTACTAGGTGTTGTTAATTTTTTAGGAGTTTTCTTTTTGATTTTAAAGTCTCCTTCCTGTTTAACAGGTTCAGTTGTTTTTGTTTCTTCTAACATAATATAATATAATTAAATAATTAATGGAGATTTATTGAAAGCCTGGAGCTACTTGAGCTATTTGGTTTTCGGTTGAAAAGTCTTGAGGTAATGAGTCATTTTGTCTTTGACTTATTAATTGACTTTGTTGTGTAGCCTCCATTTTGCTACGATTATCTTTTCTGTCTTCAATTGCTGCTTCTTTACTTTGAATAGCCTGAGACTCTATTTGTTTTAATTGCATGTCAAACTGAAATTGCATTTGCATTTTTTGCGCCTCTAATTGTGCTGCTGACTGCATTCTTTGCATTTCAAATTGGGACTTAGCTTGCTCAAGTTGAACTTTAGAGCTATTTATAGCTTCTTGTTTTTCAACTTCTGATAATGCTACTTTTTCAGCAGTTTCAGCTTGCGCATCGGCTTGAGCTTTTATATTAGCTTGTTGGTTTTGTTGATCTTGCTTTTGCTTTTCTTTACGCTTTATCTTAAGCATTTGATTAGCTAGCTTTAAGTTTTTTATTTGGCGTACGTCTATTGCGTCTTCTAAATCAATACCACCTTGCTGCAAAGCCATTTGTATATTTTGCTCTAACACAGCTTGCTCTTCTTCGTCTGGTTCTAGTTCTAAATAAATACCAAAATCATGCAAGTTTAATTTTTTAATTTGATCTAAAGTAGAAACATTATATGTAGATATTGAATTAACTAAAGACTCTGAAGTTAAAGGAAACTGTAAAGCATCAGCTACTTTTAATGAAATATTTTCAGCAATTTTTAAAGTTAAATATAAACTTGATTGCTTAATGTGTCTTGTTGCAACGTTAGAAGCGTTAGCGGCCATTTTTTGTAATCCTACTAAAGTGCTTTTGTCTGGTGTGCTACCATCACGAGCTTCATTAAGTCCGGTTACATCACGTATCATTTGTAAGTAATACTGATAAGTTTGTATTAAACTACCTATTTTTGCTTGCCCACTAGAACTACTTAATTCTTGAACCGGTACTCTACCTCTATTAATTTCACCATCTTGCGTTAGTGATCTACCAACTATCGAACCAGTTTGAAAATACATGTTCAATGCTTCCGCTGGATTGTAATTTGTGCCATTACCTAAATCAACTTCTGCTAAACCATCCATATCTAAAAACACACCATCTGGTACTAGTCTAGACATTACTTGTTGTAATTTAAGATGTGTTAGTTGAATCATATCAGCAAAACCAATACATTTACTTACAAGCGATTCTATTCTGCCCTTATACATCCTAGGAGCACAAATAGCATAATTCATTTCAACCTTTGTAGTATCAGCATAAGGTCTTGTCATATTCTCTGCCATTTTCCATTGTAACAAAGTATTTGAACCTAAAACTTTAGCGCCACTGTATAATACTTCTATAGATCTAGACACTCTTTCAAATCCGTCGTTTACAGGAGGGTTAAATGTGTCAGGTTTTTCTAAAGCTTTTTCTAAGCCTTGATCAGTTTGTTTTATTTTAAATACTTGATTAGCGTAAGTTTTGTATTCAAAATACATAACTTGAACAGTGTTTTTGTCATAATTACCCCACCCAGTCACGTATTGTCTGTTGCCAGGTATTTTTTGTATACGCTCTAATTCTTCTTCGCTAATGTTGGGAAACTCTTTTTTAAGTTCTGGAATAGTTATTGATTTAACTTCACCGACATAATATATATCTTCAAAATTAGGATCTTCAGTATAAGAGTAAACCATATAAGCAGGATCAACATAATCAACTGTTATACCTTCGGCTGTATTGAAATCTGTTTTAGTAGCAGCAATACCTAGAACCGTTAAATCCATGTTTAATCTACGTCTTGTAAGGTCATACTTGTTTTGAGCCAGCACGCTTGATATAGTTTCTTCTTCAGCTATTTCAATCGCTTGCTTATAACTTAACTGCATATGAAGTTCTAATTCTTCTTCACTTCCTGGTAATTTATTAGAAGAGCTTTGATACAAATCCATACCTAAAGTATTTTTTAAATTATCTAAGTAGTCTTTAGCTAACATGTCTTCGTATATTTTAGAAGCGTAATTAGTTCTTTTTTTCACTGAAGAAGGATCTTGAGCATAAGCTTTTATATCGTATGTCTTAGCTGATATACCATTTACAACTATGTCAACAAACTTAGATAATATAGGAACTGGCTGCCAATCTAAATTAAGATAAGACAAATCACCGTTAATAGATAATTCATCTTTATATTTTTGCGTAGATTGTTCACCACGAGCGTACAATCTTAATTGATGAAAATTATTCCAATTAGTTAAATATCTATTACCGCTAGTTCTTCCTTGGTCAAACCATTCATTTTCAATAGCCATAGCAACTTGACTACCATATTCCCATGTAGCTTTTTCTTGATCACTAACTACTTGGCTAGGAAAAGCACTATTGCTATTCGTTTGTATATTCATTTAACTTATAATTTTTGATATAGTTCCTTTATTGTCGTATTTTTTAATACCTAAATTCACTGGTTCTCTTTTAACCACAAAGCTAGGTGCGTATCTGTGTTTATTGCATGCCATTAAAGCTAAACCAGAGCTAATAGAAGCATCATGAGAAGTTCTATTGTTTATGTCAAACTGTGCCCAATCTTCTAGCGTTCTTTGAAAATACACATCTCCGTAACCTGTTTCTCTTAGTCCAACAAAATCTTGTATGTATGTTTCAATAGCAGAGGCGTGAGCTTGTTTTATATCTTCACTAGAGTTTGGTATTCCACCAATCTCTCTTTCTGTAATTGATAATTTAGTATATTTTTTATCAGGTCTGTTCATTGCAAAACCTCTATAACCTCTACGTTTAAAATAGTAAAGTAATCTAGGCTTATTATTTTCTGCTAGTATTGGCATGCCATAAAATATACAAGCCATCAATACATCTTCAAAAAATATCTCTGCTGTTTGTGGTCTAGCTATATATTCTAAAAAGAAATGATTAGGAGGTACGTCCTCCATGCTGAATTTAGTTAAACCATGCAAAGATCCGTTAGATCCTCTTTTGTCAACTGTTCCAGATATATCGTATGGATCACATCCAAAAGCTCCACAGTGCTCATTACCTGGATAATATATACCGTTTTTTATTACAACTCTATTTTGTAAATTAATAGGTGGTACCCAAGTAACTAAAAATCTTCCGCTTTTATTAGGTACAAATATAACTTTACTGTTTTTATCGCCATTTTCCCATTGAAAACTTCCTTTAGTTACATTTATAGAATTTTTTAAATCTTCGTTAAAATCTATTTGTTGATATATTTTAGTTAAGTTAAATAAAGACATTTTAGATTCGTCTCTAAAAGCATGCTTAGTTGTACGAGGAAACTGTCTGTAAAATTCATTTAATCCATCTTGGTCATCTTTAAGACCTTCTACCTCATTATCCCAGTATTCAATAACCCCGATTTTGATTGGAGTTCCATGAGGTCCAAACACTTTTCCTTGTGGTGTTTCGAAGACAGGATAGCCATAAGAATCAATGTATCCCTCGTAATTCCACTCCATAGGAATGAACAAAGAATAGAGTCCTGAACGTGTTTGTCCATTAGCATTTCTTTTTTTAACATCTGAGTCATCATATAATTTTTTAAAATTTCTACCACCTTTGTCTAAAGCGTTTGATGTTGATCCCATCATACATTTACCAATAACTCTAGAACCTAGTCTTAATGTTGTTTTAGTAACACGCCAATTGTTTTGTATATCATTAGGCCTTTCCCATTTACCGCTTTCATCATGTACTAATAATCTTAGTTTTTCACCATCATAAGCATTGTCACCTGTATTTTTCCAATCAATAGTTGTATCAAGCCCAGCAAGATCTTCTGGTTTATCTGTAGATACTATTGATCTTCTCGTAAACTTAGAAGCTGGCACACGATACGCTAGCTCTGTTTTAGGTCGATCCATACCGTCTTGTATTGGCTTAAAAAAGAAAGGGTAGTTAACTGATATTGGTACTACTTTATCTGTAAACATTTTTTTAGCATCACTACCTGATTTTGAAAGTATACCAAAACGTGCATCAGTAGACATTGTGGCCATGTTAACAGTTTCGCCAGATGCCATAAATGAAAATCCAGATCTTCTGTTTTTTAAATAACACATGCCGTAGCTTCTATAATCTGCCCTGCATGCTTCCCAAAATATAAAAAATAATCTATTTGATTCTCTAAAATCTGGTTGGCCAACATCAATTTTTGACCATTGTAAATACATATAATGTGTTCCAGTTAGATAAACAGGTTTGTCTTTGTTTATATACCAAAATCCTTCTTCACGCCTTTTAAATTCAACATCAATATAATCATACCATTGTTCTTTAAAATCATCAGGATATTCTCTCCAATCAAACACTGTTTTTATTCTACTTAATACTTTAGGATAATCAAATCTAGTCCATCTATTTTTTTCAAATTTATAAACGTTGTTTTGTTTTGGTAAAGCTATTTTTAAGTTTTGTATTTCATAAACCTCTCCAATTTCTCCAGTTTTAGAAATAACAATCATATCATGATCTTCGTTATATCCATATTCCCATTTTTTATACCTATTCATTCGTTTAAGAATTTTAGGTTTAACATGGTCAATTAATATTCTATATAAAGTTTGCTCGTACATTATTTAGATCTTCCTTCAGCAAAACCACGAAACGTAGTTTCTTTTTTAACTTCTTTAGGTTTTTCGTCTAACATATTTTGTTCTTCTATGATACGATTGTGTATTTCAAAAGCATCAAATATGCATAATTTTTTTGTAGCTGCAGCGTTTTTAAGTCTGTCAGCTGATATATCTTCGCTTGAATCTATAATAGCTTCTTTAGCAACTTTAATAAGTTCCTCAACTGCTATGTGCCCAGCTCGGATTATATTCAACTTCGTTTCCTTCGTGTTCATACTTTATAACAATATCATTTGATTTCATACAATAAAGACGTTGATCGTCTATAATAAATTCCCATTCGCCGTTAGGTGTGTAACCTATAACGTCTCCCTCGTTAATTCCTAGCGCTTCTAAAGAGCTATTACCTATTTTTAATATACCAATAAGCTTTCTTTCTTTATCTGCTGTTAAATAATTGTCGTTTTTTAACGGCATTATAAAACATCTATCTCCAAAAGACTTCCATTGATTGTTTCTTTTATATAAATAAATTTGATCTATTTGACAAAAATAAAAATTATCGTGAAAAAAACTTCTACTTTTTTTAAGTTTTCCTTTCATGTCATAAAATGTTCTAAAAACATTATGATGTATAACTATTATATCTCCTTTTTTAATAGGAGTTTTATAAGCTTTAGGTGTTTCAATTACTATAGCTAAATTATTAACTGATTTAAATGATTCAATATTAGTGTTTAAAACTAATTTTTTTTCATTTATAGTAATTTCATTATTATATTTTTCACCTAGCGGTTTTATAATAAAATCAAAAATACTTTTCATTAATACTCTAAATCATATTCAACAGATATAGCCATGTTAGAATTAAATTTTTTCCATGGCAATACCTCGTTGTTTTTCTTTATATGAATATTATAAGAACTGTCAGACTCTTCATATAAAATATAAGCTATTT
>Ga0209634_1001815_pt1 | contig 15299 bp, 19 predicted proteins | sample LinPmetageLP40_FD_184043 | JGI IMG/M metagenome (GOLD analysis project Ga0209634, IMG submission 184043) | Marine viral communities from the Pacific Ocean - LP-40 (SPAdes) (version 2) | ecosystem: Environmental > Aquatic > Marine > Oceanic | place: Pacific Ocean | collected 2010-08-26
TCCCCATGCAGAAGTTCCCAAGTAAAACAAATCACTATCATCTGGAATTTCTATTGTGGGATTGTACCATTCGGTAATAGCAGCATCATCTTCGAATACAAGACAAGGAAACTGTGCTTGCGAAACGCATTCTCTATGTGCCAAACTACAACCAACTATGTACGAAAAATGAGGAGTTGATTTTATTGCATCAAAAAACTCCCAATCTTCAAACCCAAGATCATCGAGCATTTTAGAAATTCTAGATCGGTGATCGGAATCCTTTAGTGAAATCACATACGTCTTTAGTTTTCTAATATCAAGTTCCATACTCCATACCCTTCTTACCCTCTACCGTGTGTGTACTACCCCAGTACTGCTTACAATAGACTTTATCATCACCACTATACTCCAATCCAGAATAATGTCTAGGAATAAAATAGTGACTTGGATAAACATGAAGTTCGGAGTCTTCTCCCATCTCCTGAGCTATTGTAGTGAGTAGCACAGGACCAACAACTCTCCACGCAGTTAAATTAGGCAGAGCCGCAATTTCATCTGGCGAGAATGTAGAGATTCTTTCTATGATATTTTTAGCAAGGGGACTATCTTTTTTAGTGGCAAGATAGCCATTCGACATCAATCCTGTTCTAATCTGCTCATTCTCCCAACAACAAAATGCATCATTTTCTGTCAAGAAATCATCCAGAGGACTTATGCATTCAGAATCTGCATCTATAAAAAATCCACCATGAGTGTGCAATAACTCATAGCGTAATATATCAGCCTTCCCAGCAAGTTCATTCATTGCATCAAATTGCTTTTGATTAGCCAATTCTGGCATATTCTCTTCAGTCCAAAGAATATGCTTCCATGAAGGATTTAGGTCTTTCCAAGTTTGAATTAAGGAATCAGGACGCTTAGACTGATCGCCTACCCAAATCTGGTGTATAATTTTCGGTATCATAATAAATAAAGATCACTTTCATAATATATTAACTTCTTCCTATATGGTATTTAGGAATCAATTCCCATTCACCCTTTTCCTTATGAGGAATTATTTTTATTTGCGACATACTTGCCTGTGGATCTAAATCGTCGTCAAGTATGTTAAATAATCCCCATTCTTCTAATAATCTACAGATTGTATTTCTTCTTGCGATATCGCTCTCCGAAATATCACTGTCCAATCCATCTAGAATAAAAAATTCCTTAAAATGAAGAATTGCATATCTACCCCGTTTGTGGAGAATATGACATGACTGATAAAGTTTCTTTTCTTTCCTAGAAGAAACACCCATTCTAGTTAGAGTTTCTCTAATTTTTAAGAAGTCATCAGCGTTTTTTAGTTCGATCTCTATTCCAAGACCGTCGAATACATCATTTTCCTGTGCCATATGTTAGCTCCCTGAACTGCCAAGGCACTTATATTTAGGAAAATTGACATCTAACCCCCTCTGGTGTATCGATTTTTAAGCTCAGAAACCCCATCCGGACCTAGAACACTAATAGCTTCTTTTGCCTTTTTATTTGAATAATTAAAATGGTTTTTTATGAACTCCAGATCATCAGGATCTTCATTCTTAATCCACCTACTAAATCTCTTTCTTTTTCTGATAGAATTCAAATAATACTCATATTGAAGCTTTCCACTAATATGAGAGTTAATATTCATTTCATTTGAGTATAGAATTGTATCAGTGAAATAGGACAAACAGCGATTTACGATAAAAGGTGTATATAACTTCTCCGTTTTATCATCAACCATGAGATTTTCTTTGGTATCATTTATTGATTTTAAAAAATCACCCAGTTTCATTTGATTTCACATCCCTAATCAAAAGTAAACGATCGAAAGGAATAAGATCATAAGGAACATCATCAACCTTATAGTGACCAACAGCAGAGTCTATTTTCCAACAAACCCAATCTCCCGGCTTTATATCTAGAATGACATCAGGTCCAACAGAATGCACCTCACTCCATAGAATGATATTCCTACCGTCAAGCTGACTTTCCTTGTATATAATACCCTCTTTAGTTACATTCTCATGTTCCTGTAAATCAGTCTTTACTACAACATTAACACCCAAAGCTCTTAAATTTTTCATTTGAATTCACACCTCATCATAAGTTCAACAATACATGCTACGAAGTTAATTTCCTGATCTGCAACAAAAGCAGACTTATATTGATAATCAGCGATAATAAGAATTGCATCTGGAACCGAAGTCTTACTCATAGTATCGCTCAAAGAATCATAGATTTTTCGAAACAGATCGGGTGGAGAATTATCTAAATTAGAAACAATCCACTTTCTGGCGTCTGTGAAGTTTTTATTCTTCATCGAATCGATAAGATCTTGAATTCTAATCTTGTCGTAGTCAGATAGAATACCAACGTCAATAGTACCAGAAACAGAATATCTCTGGATTTCATTTATAACTCTACGGAAATCAGGAAAATGTCTGAGGATGAGTTTAGCAAGAACTTCCTCTTCATACTTGATACCTTCATTATCCAAAATAAACTTCAGTCTATCAAGGAACTTTTTAGCCAGTATCGGCTTTTCCTTTGATGGTATAGTAAATTCAATATTAGTACACCTAGAATGAATAGGAGCAATAATTCTATTCTTATAGTTGCAAGTAATAATAAACCTACAGTTATTAGCAAACTCCTCTATAGCACCACGTAGAGCAGGCTGAATTGAGTTTGCATTTGAGTAATCAAACTCATCCAGAATAACCACTTTTTTATTGCCGTTAAGTGAAACAGTGCTTGCAAAGGATCTGATCTTTGTACGAAGAGTATCAATATTCCCATCTTCTGAGCAATTGATAACAATACTCTCTGCATCTAGATCAGAACAAATTGCCTTTGCTACACTAGTTTTACCAGTACCAGCAGGACCACAGAACAACAAGTTTTGTGGTGTTCCCTCCTTTACCATTTCGGAAAAAGTTGAACTCAACTCTTTAGACAGAATACAATCATTCACCGTACTAGGACGGTATTTTTCTACAAACAAATCCATTATCAAGAAGCTCCAATGTTAGACCTTGAATTAGAAGTAAACGAACTGCTGCTTTCGAGTGCAACCCAGTACGACAAATTTAGATTCTTGTTTGTAAATTGACTTACAATCTTTTCTGCAAACAAAATTTCATAATCACCTGGAATAATTCTAAGATTATCAATCTTGAAATCAAAATTAAAGGTGTGTTCTCCCTCATTGTAACCAATATCAACTGAATATGTGTTACTGGTGCTGTTCTTCTTGTCAGCTAGAATCGCATTTACTGTTGTTCCATCGGTAGAACAGATAGACAGATCATTCAGATTTAGAACCGACGCAGCCTTTCTTAGATCATTGAAAGATTCTTCTGTAAGATCAATACGAACTACAGATTCTGGCATTTTTACGTCTTTAGTTGGAACAGTAAGCAAAGATGGTTCTGAGTAAAAATACTTCACAGTAGATCCATTTTCACCAATTATGGTGACGTACTTATCCTGGAAATCAAAATCTGGATCATCAAACAAAGAAATTGTTCCCAGAAAACTCGTCAAGTCCCAAATACCAAACTCAACAGGAAACGTTTCCTGTACTGTTGAGGTTGCCATTACATTTTTTGCTGGTGTAAGAGTCTTCAGTGTACTACCTTCACTAATTAAGATATTAGAATTCAGATCTCTGTAATTCTTCAAAATAGCAAAAGTTTCTTTTGAAATTTTCATCATTCACTCCATTTAGGGTTTTCTATGTCATCCATTGTATCAAAATATTCTTCTTTGTCAATAGAAGAACCAGTATAATTATTCAACATCGTTTTGGTTTGATGCCTATGATTCTTCTGTTCTCGTTTACTCTGCGAACGAAATGCCTTAGATTCTAGCTTATCGTCAAATTTTCTTTTCTTATTAAATTTCATTTTTATTATTAGATCTCAACCCAATGACTTCCAGTGTCGTCACTAATCCTTTTGTAAGTTATGCCCTTAGTTGTATCAAACCACTCATCACCTGATTTTGCATATACAGGACTCTCAGGACTCTCATAAAAAACTTGATTTCTAGACAAAGAAACCCAACCAACAGATTCCCCCAATATAGGGGTTTTGCCAATTATAGTCTTAGATGCTATGAAGGTTTCACCATCCAGATAAACAACATCATTTTTCTTGTAAACTTTAGGTGTACCAGAAGTAGTTTTGGACTTAAATTTACCTATAATATTTAATTCTGTTATTTTCATAAAAGTACCCGAAGTAATATAGTATTTATATTAAATCTACCAGTACATGCCTTTTTCTTTGTTTTAATTTTTGCCATAGTTTTCTCTGCTCTACTGGGAACACCTTCAGTAAGAGAAACTACAAAAGACATTCCTTTTCGTCCAACTCTACAACAATATGATTCCTTTTCGTTGAAGTTCAATAGAGTTGTTCCTTTTACCTCAAACTTAGTATCAGTCTTGTAGTAAAAAAGATCACCCGTTTTAACATTATATGCAATAAAGCATTCAATGTCAAAAAGACGTTTTGGATCAAATGACTTCAGACTACCCTTCGGAAGTTCTTCCAGATACTGAAATTTTTCTAGCATTTTTTCTGGAGTAAGCTTCTTTCTTTTTCTGGTGATAGTAGAATATGACTTGATATCTACACACAAAGAATGTACAAACTCTCTGAGCTTTTTAATTTTCGGTGTGGTGAGATAAGAGTATCCTTCAATTAACTCCGGATCTTTATCTACCAAAATAGAATCTAGCTCATCTCTCATCGAAGTACATGTGTCTAGGATGGACTTACAGTCACCTTTTTTGACTCTATGTGCCTTCATATATTTTACTAAACTTCTCTTTTTGTTATAGCTATTATTGATTAAATTTTCAATAAATTCATCAATACAAGACTCAACATAATATCCAATTTCAATGCTGCCATTTGTCATTGTAGTCTGCACCGTTTTAGTTTTCCTTCCTGAAGACATATATCGGTTCGTATTTAAGGTATCTTTCATCTACCTTACAGAAATTTTTACACCGAGGCAATCCATCGTCACCCATTCGGTTTTGTCCAGGCATTCCTTCTAATGCCATCTTTAATTTATCTATAAAAACTAATCCATTAGATTCTATAACTTTAACAGAATCTTCTTCTAATGGAAGGTATTCTCCTTTTATTAAAATATCAGCAATGTTCCATAAAAGATATCCACCAGGTCTCAACCACTCACAGCACGTATTCAGTGTGGGTATAAGGAATCCATCACACCAGGATTTATATGACGAACCATATTTCTTATAACTTTGCGTTTCATCTTCGCTGTATGCTTCTCGATTGAAATAAGGAGGAGAAGTAAACACCACATCAATAGAACCTTTATGTTTGATAAAGTCTGCACTTTGGTGAATTACTTCCGATCCTGATTGATAGATTTCATATGTATTCGTTTCCGAAAAGAAGGAGTTTCCTCTGTAGGTTTTTGTGTTATAAAAATCTGCAACATTAGAATACCTAGAAGTTCCGTCAGAGAAGAAATTATCAGGATTGGGGTCAGTACCAATATAGTGAATAGAACGGTTATCCCTACAAGACATAGCGCCCAAAATTCTACCAGCCCACCCACTAGAAGGGTCGTAAATCTTGATTTGTCGATTCTCTTCAATATTTTGTGTATATCGCTCATATAAATACTTTGCTGTTGCTGGTGGGAAATTAACTGCTGGTTGTATATATCCAATTCTAAATGCCTTGAACCCAGAAGGAAATATTTTCTTTTCTTTCTTGTACATACGAATTGAATATACCCTATCGTTAGGCATATTGTTTATATCAAACGTAGAGTGATGTCTATACTTCAACCATCCTGTATCACGGAAGTTCAGTACCTGATCAGAAGTTAATTGTAGAATTTCACTCTGCTCCAACTGAAAATAACCGGAATTCAAACCATCTTTAATTTTGACCTCTTCTAAAAAGAAATCGTATCCCATAAACATAGTTTTATTCTGAAAAAATGCCTCTATCCACTCAACACCAGTTGAAACTTCTACTATAGAATACTTCTTACTGTTCTTGATTGTGGATAGTGCATGGGAGTAAAAAGAATCTCTCCTAAAATGCCTAGCAGCACCTTTACAGACCCTCTCTAGATAATCATCGTTACCTACAAGATCATAAATGGAGTAACCATTATCTTTATCGGAATAGTTAATTCTAGTCTTGAACATATTATCGAAAAACTGATCGACTTCAGATCCCATCCGGGACTTGTTTATTATAACATCATCAGATCCATCTGTCAATACATCAGTACGAACAAATGTATGAACAGGAAACGATTCCATTAAATTCCAGTTTTCAATTATCTTGTCTTCGTCTTTGCCTGTGCGAGGAGGACAATCATAATTATCCCAAGAATATTTGATAACCTCTCGCATCTTCACTACCCAATCCTTGAATAGGTCTGGAGTCATCTCCAATAAATCTTCAAAGTTGACATTAATTTCGTGATTTATTACGTAATCATTTCTCTGATAAAATTTCATGATCCTACATTCCAAAATAGAGCACCTGGACTGGCATGTTTTTTCATAAACTCCCATGCCTTTGCGTCATAAGTTATTGCTGACGGAAACGGGGGCAAGACTTTTGCTGGTTTATTGAAGGGGATTTCGCATTTGTATGTCTTTGCTCTTCCGTAATCTCCAGCATGTCCCACGGTAACACAATGAAATGCTGCGTCCTTCCAGGCTTGCTGTAACCCCCGTGTGAGGGTTCCTGATGATCCAACAGTCCAGACTTCACTTGGTTCCATATCCATCCCACGGGCCACGCTAACGATGGAATCAATAACAGTGTGGTGGTCAAAACCAATAGGAAGAAGTCTGCGACTTTTTGGATCTTCGTTAACATAGTCTCTTGCCCGTTTTTCTGTAACTGATAACATCCCGTTTGGAACCCAGTGCATCATAGCACCTTCTTCTATGGCACGCAACTGATAATCATGTAGATTATCCATTGATCTTTCTGCCATAAAAATTACTGACTTTTTACCATATCTGGCGCACATACAAGAAAGAGAAATCTGTGCGTACCCAGTTGCCGGCGAACTCCCATATACCCATTCTTCTACCTCCATGTTAGAACTAATTAAATAATCTGCAAATCTAATTTTAGATCCACCACCCAAAAGATCATCACGAACAACTAAAAAGCCATCGTGCTCTTCTACAATAGGCTTTGGATGTGGATCTACCCAACCACCCATATCTTCTTGAAATAAACTAGGACTCATTTTTTACAAATTCTACTGAAATTATTAATCTTATTAAAGTTTATAGTTTCACCAAACTTATCAGTCAACTGCTCACCTTTGTGAGTTATTACAAACACATTATTATTTTTTGACAACTCACGTAAAACCTTGGTAAGATCCTCAACGCCAACGCCATCCAGAGAAGAATCAAAGATTTCATCTAGTATTAGTATATTACAACTTGCACTATTTTTTAATTTGGCTATCTGTCTCCAAGTTAAAAGTATTGCAAGATCTATTCTTGACTTCTCTCCCTCACTAAAATTCATGTAACTAAACTTATCTCTATGTCTACTTTTTATATTCTCATTAAATTCTTCGTCTAGTGTGAATGTTATGTAAAAATTCATTTTATCTAAATAGTCATTTATTAATTGATTCATAATTGGCAAGTAATTTTTTATAATTCTTGATTTTATACCAGAATCCTTTAATAAGACAAGCAACAATTCATATGAACTTTTTGTTTCACGAAGACTACTTAAATCAGACTCTTTAGAATTAATTTCATTTTGATACGTATCAATCTTTTCTTGTGATGTTTTTATACTAGTAGTAAAATCATTTAAATTATCAACATCCTCCTCCAGAGAAGACAAAAACTTTTTAGCTGCAGAAATAGAATTGAGCTTTTCATTTAATTTAAATTTAGTATCATTCATTTGCTCAATGATATTCATTTTATCCGAAATCTCTATATTTAGAATAGATGTATTATCGATCAATTCGGAGCTAGCTTTTACTATTTCTTCATATTTTTTAGATAATTGGTTTATCTTACTGTCTTTAAATTCATATGTTATATCTTGCAGACAAACCGGACATTCTTCGTTCTTGGTAAAAAAATCAATATCTTTAAGTAATGTTTTTTCTTTGCTTTTTAGTTTAAACGTCAACTTTTCTATCTTAGCTACTTTATCATCTATCTTATTTTTATCTTCAATTAAAAGCGGCAAAGACTTTATTTGATTTTTCATTTCATCTATGTTAATTTCCAATTGATTTATGTCTGATGTAACTTCTTCTATCTTCTTGGAATTGTTTGATAAATTTGTTTCTTTTCTGTCTACAAGATTTTTTATATTTTCTGATTGTATGGAAATTTTTTCTTTTAGTATTTCCATTGCATGAGAAACGCCCGTCATTGACTGCTTAACTCCAGAAAGTTTTGCCTTTAGTATAACATTCATTGAACCAAAAATGTTTATATCTAATATGTCTTCAATTACAGATCTTCTATCATTTGCACTCAACTGCATAAATGGTATGAATGAAGAGCTACCTAGAGTAACAATCTGAGTAAAAGATTTATAATTCATTTTTAATATTTGATCTTCCAGAATCTTCTGATAATCCTTACTCTTGGCTTCTTGCAATAGTAAAGAATCATCTTTATAGATTTCGAATATCTTTGGAGAAAGACCTCTAATAATTTTATATTGCACAGTTCCTACACTAAAGTAAAGCTCAACTACACAATTTTTTTTATTTATGGTATTAACCAATTGACTTATATTTATTTTTCTGAAAGGCTTCCCGAACAAAGCAAATGTAATAGAATCTAATAAGGCATAAGATTTACCATGACCATTAGATCCCGTGACCAGTGTCATCCCACCAGAAGCAAAATCAATTTCAGTAAAGTAATTACCAAAAGAACCAAAATTTTTAAACTTCACTTTTTCGAAATTTATCATTTATTTTTTTTCGCTTTTATGGTCCTTAAAGTTGAACCATCAACCATAGACTTAAACTTAGGTTCTTCTTTTGTGGTAGAAGTTTTTTCTTTTTTAACTTCTTTCTTTACATTCTCAGTTCCATCTAAAATCGGAGTTACTTTTTTATTTTTTTTGCCGCAACCACAGCCCATATCGCCTTTCCCTTCAGATCGAGTTTTTGGAGAATCAACAACTAAATTATTAGCTGATTCTAAATCAACTGGAATATTAGTTTGTCCATAGAAACCTTCCTTTGAAGCTATGAAAATTTCTTCATTTTTTTCTATTTTTGAATTTGCTCTAATAGTTATAATATTGAACTTTGGACTAAAATCAACTTCTGCATTTCCATGTGTTAATTGTCTGTATACAAAAAAGTTACCAACAGGTAAAATCAAAGGATGTCCTAATAATTCAAAAGAAGAATCTACATTAGGATATGAAATGGACTTCGATAACAAGATAGGATCATTTAATTCATATTTATATGCTACGTCCTCAGAAGTTGTATCTATTATCAATACAGGCATTTCTTCTATTATATCACCGGAATGATACTCTCTATCCGAAATAACACTATAACATTTGTTCGTATAATTCCATTTTATTTGTACATCAGGATATGCAAATGAATCAAAGTGTGGTCTATTACCAGTTGCATCTTCCTGCATAATTATTTGTTTTCTATTATCTGTAGATTCGTTTTTCATAAATTTAATGCCTCCATATAAATATCACTCATTATATTTTTTAATTTTGATTTGTCAAACCCATCTTCCAATAATTCTATCTCATCATTTATAATTGTAATTGTATCTTTACTCAGGTCTACGTTTTCTTGAATAGGCTGACTTGTCACAAATTCTTCTATTACAGTCAAATCATATGGATGAATATTTTCTATATTGGTTAATATAAAATCTGTGTTTTTTCTGGATGTTTTTCTATCTACTAATAGTTTTACATATTTATCTGTGAGAATAGTATAATCAAAATCATCTCCTATATTGTTTGTAGATACAACATAGAAAATATCATTTTTATTTTCTATAAATTCAACTTCTCTAGTTTCAGTATCTAATACACTAAATCCCTTTTTAGTTTCAACATCGGCAAAAGTCATTTGATATTGAGATCCTAGATACTGAATATTATTCTTACTGGATCTTATATGAAAATGTCCCGAAAATACTGACTCGAATCTGTTAAAAATTTTATCGGATAGACCATCTTTAAATGAAACTCCAGGAAATATTTCATGTCCACTTAGTTCAAAATGACCCATTATAATGGGACAGTTACAATTTTTTATATAGTCTAAACACTCTTCTCTATTTTCACCACACAACCAAGGAACCAAACCTATGCACAATTCATCATGCTCGAATGTATATGGTGTTTCATGTAAATAGAAATTAGAATAATTAGAAAATAGTTCATTTGCAGAATTTATAGAAGTTGTATTTCTATAATACATATCATGGTTTCCTATTATCATATGAAAGTTTATTTTCATATCCTTTAGAGGATCTATGAATCTTTCCTTTACTTGATTTAGTGTATTGATATTGACATACTTTCGTCTATCCATCAAATCACCCAAATGAAATATAGTGGTTATATCATTCTTTTTTAAATATGGAAAAACTTCATTTTCAAAAAAGTTCAAAAAATGATCCAGAAAAAAAGAAGAATCATTTCTCACACCAAAGTGAGTATCATTTAATAAGGCTATTTTCATTTAGCTTTCTTTTTTTTGGGGGTGAACTTTTCTATATCATTTTTACTGAGTGAAAAAAACTCAGCCAAAGAATCATCACTTTCTTGACTTTCTGAACTAGAAAAGTTATTTCCGAACCATCTTCGAACAGAACCCTCATGATCTAAGTGATCGATTAGTTTATATTTCACATAGTTTTGTTTTTTTTCTTTTTCTATTCTTCTAATAAAAGCATAATAAGTTATTTGTGTGAAGTATGAAAATGGATTTTTTGATTTTGATGGATCGAAGTTATGGGCATACATTAGACAATTTTCTACTGCATCACCCACCATATCTTCTCTGAACGGATAATTCATAAAATTAGATTTACGGGACAAATGCTCTGCTATATCCCAAAAACATTTTCCTATATATTCTGTTGCTGGCGGACGTGTATCTCCAGAGTCATCTGCTATGTCTACTTCTCGTTTCCACTTAGATATCTCTTCAAAAAACTTTTCATTATCTATATAATTGTTTGACATATTTTTCCTTGACATTTTTATAAACCACCTTATAATCCGAGTGTAACGAGTAAAAAAGAGTACTATTAATACTCATTGGGATTAGAACTCCAATCAGTCCAACGATTCCCAAAATCAGGATGATTTAATTGATCTTCAGTAGTTTCATCTGAGTTTATTTCCTCTGGTGGAAATGTAAGATCAAATTCAAAGTCTATACCATCTTCAATATTACCAAGACTTTTCATTAATTCTCTAAACATATCTTCGTTTATAGGAATCATACCAAATGTAGTTTTGGGAGACATATCTTCAGTTGAAGAGTCTTCAATTTCGTCTAACATATCCTCAAGTTCTTTCTGAATATCCTTTTTGGCTTCACCATAATTCTTTAGTTTTCTTTTTGGTGAATCATCGCTCATCTTTTTTTCTATTTCTTTGGTATACAGCTCGATAGCATCTTCGTCTGCACCAGTTAAAGTTAAGATGTAGTCTTCAGGAATTGATATTTCATTTTCATTTCCATATGAAATCCAGTCTCTGAGAACTGTTATTTCTTTTTGCATTCCACTATATGGATCTGGAATAACAAGAGTCTTGAATACCATAGGAAAATTTAAGAATAAAAGATTATTTTCTTGTTTTATTACGTTTGCTATTAGCTCTTCGCCGCTCTTTAATTTTAAAATTTTATTTGAGTTCATGTGTACCTCTTATAGTGCTATTTTAGTAACGCTAAAATTAAATCCCTCATTCTTATATATCTTGAGTCTTTCATCCAAGTGTCTACGGGTGTGATTGACATAGCTTTTATATGTCATATCATCCGAAATATCGTATATTTTTGTTATTTTTTGATTTTTAGATTTTCTCAATCCTCTCCCGATCGATTGCAAAACTCTAACTACAGACTTTGAGGGAGAGGCAAATATAACGTTATCTATATTTGGAATATTTAAACCGGTAGAGCATGTTCCATAAGATGCAACTAGAATGGCATTCTTTTCATTGTTAACTATCTTTCTGATATACTCTCGCTGTGATGCCTCTGTTCCACCATGTATAAAAAATATTTTCTTTTTGTTCTCTGTGTCATCCAACATTTCATTTAGAACTTTTCCATGTAACTCAACATAATTGAATAATATCAATGTATTGCCTTTTGTTTTATTTGCAAGATTTACAATGAACTTATTTCTATTCTCGTTGGTTATCAGATATTTAATTTCATCCTGGTATGACGATCTTTTATTTTCATTACAGATATCATGACCATAAGTCAATTTGATACATTCTATGGATAGATCAGATAATAATTTCTTATCTATTAATTTTTTCGTAGAAGTGACATTAAATACTTTTCCGAATAAACCTTCAATTACTAATTTGTGTGTTTTGGTTCCATCTAGTGTTCCGGTGGTTCCTATTCTATAGTGTGCATTTTTTATTTTAGTCATAAGAGAAACCAAAGATTTAGATTTAAACAGGTGACACTCGTCTCCAAATACAACCGAAAACTCTTCGAAGTATTCATTAGGCATATTATACAAACTTTGCCAAGTAGATACAACTATTTTTTTATTAGTTTTTTTATCTTGTCCCGAAAAAATAGCATGGACATTGGAATCTACATTCCATTTGTCATTAGTGTAATCTTTGAAATCATTTATCATTTGATTCACTAAACCTATAGTAGGAACTACAATTAAAATTTTATCCAACCCAGATAGCCTATTAAAATAGTATCTCATCAAAATATAAATTATTAATGATTTTCCACTACCCGTAGGAGACAGTAGTAAAATTCTTTTTTTATTTAATGATTTAAATGTAGCAGATAGCTGATGTGGGTGTGGTTTTAACTTTAGTTTTAAACTGGAAATAAAATCAGAAAATTCTTCTAAAGAAACTTTTTCTTCATCCATCAATAGTAAATTATCACTGTCTATTTCTAGATCATACTTTCTATCTTTTGCAAATTGTTTGATATAATCTAACAATCCAACATATATTGTTCTGCCATATAAATTGAATAGACGTATTTGACCATCCCACACTTTCTTTTTATATGCGGGAGTGTATTGATAATTTGGTACATAGAATGTAAAGTATTGATTTAATTCTTTTGCGATTGACTTTTCACATTCAATTACCAAATGCACAGCATCTTTTTGATGTACGGTGATGTCCATTATATACCCTGTGTAAATTTAATCCATTCTATTGCTGATTTTATATTCCACTGTCTGCCTGTAATTATCTTAATCACTTGTTCAACATAAGAAACCAAAGAAGTTTGTAGAGATATTTTTGCTCTAATTTTTTGTAAATCGACATCAGCATCTAAAAACATGGGTATATCTGTTTTCAGTATATTATGTTCAAATGCATCCCAACTTTTTCTTTTTAAATCATCATCACCCATTTTACCAGTGTAATATAGCCACTTATCTCGTTTTAGAATTTTTTCTTGAAATTCAAGTTTTTCTAGTTCTAGTTTTGAATTTTCATATATCACCAAGTATTTATTATGTAACTGTGGTGTATTTAGCGACTCGGTATTTAAATCATTTTCATTTATTTTTATGTCTACACTGACCATTTCACGCAATTGTTCTATATTCATCAGAACTCCACTATACCTTTTCTACATCATAATAAGAGAATCTAAACGTGGCAGAAGATTGAAGCTGAATAGAATCTGCTGCAGTGGTGGTGAACGAAAATCCAGTTAATGATATCGGAAACATATTATAAAATTTGTATCTAAACTTAGGTTTATATGCACTATTCATTACAGTAAGTTCACCTACGGTTGTAGAATCATAACAATCATTATACATTATCTTTTCTGAAGACTCATTCATTGGACCTAATCTAATTAACCATTCGTATATTTCTCTCCACGATTCTAATTCTTCGTCTACTAAGAAAGATACAGTCAAATCTTCAAATATGTATTTACCGGTTGCAGTAGGAATATTAACACCAAACGCTGTCCCAAGTTCAGCACTCACAAATTCAATTGATGGTATATTCACACCAATAACATATTCACTGAGGATTGGGATCCTAGCAGTATTGAATTTAAATTGATTTGCTGTGAGCAAATTTGAAGTTGTCGGGTAGTTTCCCAGTAGTCTATCGTCTGCCATAAAAGTATTTATATAAAAAAAAGGAGCACTCCGAAGAGTGCTCCCTTTAATTCAAACTATTTGGTTATCAACCTACTCCGTTGTTATAACCGAACGCTGCACCAGTCTGACCACCAAGACCATGAAGGTTCTTGATACCGAAGATTCGGTAGTACTGGTTTCCTGCGAACCCGTAATCACTGGCGTTGAGCGTCTGCATCTGCTTATCAGCGAATGGGTTTGATACCATACCGTATCGAGTCTTGAACCCGATCTTGGGCTGGAAGGTGTTAGGATCAACTGCACGTACCATCTGGAGTGGTACGTATGGGCAGTAGAAGAATCCAGCATCGTATGGGCTAGCACCTCTATAACCAACTACTGCGTAGTCTGCAGTGCTGTTGGTGCCGGTGTTAGCGGTTGAGTATGGATCGACGTAGACCTTGAACTTACCGTTAAGGGTTCCGACGAAAGTGTTACCAGTATCGTCAACTTCTAGACCAACATTGAGTGCTGGTGAGATGTTGAGGAAGCCACCCATTGCGAGGGCAGAAGCAACGTCAGAAGTACAGATAACGAAGTTACCTTTTCCTCTACGAGTCTGCTTGGCGATGATGTTTGCTTCACGCTCGATCTGGAACATGAGTCCACGGAAGCGTTCTGCACTCCATCGACCGTCTGAGTCTGCGTAAAGGTCGTATGTACCAGTTGAACGACCGAAGATGTCAGCCTGCTGACAACCAAGTTTAGCAACGTGGTATACAGTACGGACGATCTCACGGTTGATCTCGGTAAGAATCTCAGTAGAGAGAATATTAGCGAGTTCAGTCTCAGCGTCAAGACCGTGAACAGCCTTGAGGTCCTGAGCAAGCTCAGTGGTGTACTCTGCTTTGAGAGCCTTAGTCTTAGCTTCAAC
>Ga0209634_1001816_pt1 | contig 15294 bp, 20 predicted proteins | sample LinPmetageLP40_FD_184043 | JGI IMG/M metagenome (GOLD analysis project Ga0209634, IMG submission 184043) | Marine viral communities from the Pacific Ocean - LP-40 (SPAdes) (version 2) | ecosystem: Environmental > Aquatic > Marine > Oceanic | place: Pacific Ocean | collected 2010-08-26
AGAGCACTATCAGAAGATGGTTCAGCAGCTAGCACATTTATTACTCCGAAGACATACTATCCAAATATATAATGGCTAGATTTGCAAAAGGTAGTAGAGCATTAGCGATCTCTGATAGATCAGGCGCAGCATTTCCATATAGAGAAATGGTTAAAGAATGGAATGGAGCTTTTGTACATAACTCTGAATTTGAACCTAAGCAACCACAATTAGAACCACATCCTGTAGGAGCAGATCCACAAGGATTAATGAATGCAAGACCAGCAAGAGTTGAGTTTCCAGTACAAGATATTTTACCAAACAATCCTTTTACAACTACAGCCGCTAACGCTAGTGTTAGTGTTTCTTATCCCGCTAATCAAATTAACGAAGGCACAACTTTTGTAAGATTCCAAGCTGTAAAATCTCCAGTAGGAGGAGTACCTATTGTTACCGGTGCTGCAGGTCCTGCATTAGAATTATCTACAACTTTAGATACAGCTGCTACAGCTACTGACGGAACAATTACTGTACAGACAGGAACACATTTTCCTACTTCAGGTTTTATTATGATTGAAAAAATAAATGCATTAACAGGCAAATATGAAAATGAAGTTATACAATATACCGGAAGAGCTGGAGAAAATTTTACGGGTTGTACTAGAGGAACAAGCGCACCTTTTAGAGGTTTAACACCTCCGGCTACAACAGCAGGAACTCATCCTATAGGAGCTAACGTTTTTGGATGTTATCTTGCAACAGCAGTTGCAACTACTGTAGAAGTTGGTCCTACACTACCAAATGGAACACAAGCAACAGAACAACAATTTAATTCCATAACATTTTCTTTAATATCTAATGCTACAAGCACAGAAACAGGAGGCGGTTTTCAGTGTACAATTGGACCCGTAAATGATAGAGCTTAATTATGTCAGGAATTAGTTACAATACGTTAGTTACACAAATTAGAAACTACACAGAAGTAGATTCTAATGTGTTTACAACAGATGTTTTAGAAAATTTTATTTTAAATGCCCAACAAAGAATTATGATGGATTTACCTATGGATTCAGACAGATTCGTGGATCAAGGTACAATGGCAACAGATGTAAATAATATTAGAGTGCCTGCAGGATCTTTATTTGTAAGAGGTGTTGAAGTGTTTAACGCTGCAAATTCTACAGAACAAGGTACATGGTTAGAAAGACGTGATCAAACTTTTTTAAGTGAATTTGTAGGAAGATTAACAGGCCCAGAAGGATCAACTACATCAGGAGCAGATGTAACTGGAAAACCTAAGTATTACTCTATGTTTGGTGGCGCAACAGGATTATCTGATACTACTTCAGGATCTATTTATTTAGCCCCTACTCCAGACGCTAATTATGTGTTTAGAATATATTATAATAAAATGCCTGCTACTCTAGAAAACAGTAATCAAACCAATTATATTAGTTTGAATTTTCCTCAAGGTCTGTTATATGCTTGTTTAGTAGAAGCATATGGATTTTTAAAAGGTCCAACTGATATGTTGACACTATATGAAAATAAGTATAAAACCGAACTACAAAAGTTTGCAGCGATGCAAATTGGAAGAAGAAGAAGAGACGATTACACGGATGGTACAATAAGAATTCCAATCGAGTCACCGCCTCAATAAATTTAGGAGAAAATATTATGGCAATAACATCAGCAGTATGCAACACTTTTAAAACAGAAGCTTTAAGAGCAATACACAATTTTACAAATGGCGGAAATGAGTTTAAACTTGCTTTATACACAAGTTCAGCAACATTAAATAAATCAACTACGGCGTATACTTCTTCAAATGAAGTAGCTAATGGTAATGGTTACACTACTAAAGGAATTGCACTTACAAACGTAACACCGGCTTTATCTGGTGACACTGCATGTTGCGATTTTGCAGATGTATCTTTTACTTCAGCATCATTCACAGCTAACGGTTGTTTAATTTTTAATGAAACAGCATCGGGAGATCCATCAGTTTGTGCAATTGCATTTGGTGGAGACAAAACTGTATCAAGCGGAACTTTTACAATTCAATTTCCAACAGCAGACGCATCTAACGCAATCCTTCGTATAGCATAGGGAGTAACTCCTTATGTCGGTAACCCGAACTTTCACAGTAACGGTAGGTAACCCGGGTGCCGGTAATAGATATTATCTAGACGGGGTCTTACAAGCTACAATAAATATTGCTGAGAATGGAACGTATAGGTTTGATCAATCTGATGGTTCTAATAATGGTCACCCATTAAAATTTTCTACAACAAGTAACGGAACACATAGCGGTGGTTCTGAATATACAACCGGTGTAACTTATAATGGCACACCAGGTCAAGCTGGGGCTTACACACAAATTGTAGTAGCAGTTAGTGCACCCACTCTTTATTATTATTGTCAGTATCACTCTGGTATGGGTGGTCAGGCAAATACTGTTGACGATGACACTTATGGAATGTGGGCATGGGGCACTAATGAATGGGGTGATCAAGGGCCCATAGTATTTACTCCAACTGGGGTAGCTGCTACTTCAAGTGTAGGAAGTGTTGTAGCTGCACAAACTGTCACTGCTGCATTAACAGGAGTACAATCAACTTCTTCAGTAGGATCTCCAACTCTTAATTTATTAACTCTTGCAGCTTTAACTGGAGTTAGTGCAACATCTGCTGTTGGTGCGATAGAGGCAGAAAACGCAGAAGGTTGGGGTAGACAAGAATTTGGAAACTCTGGTTGGGGTGTTGATTTTGCTGTTAAAATTGGAACAACTGGTGCTGCGCCTTCGGGATTAACAAGTTCATTAGGAACGCCTGTAGCTGAAGAATTTTTAGATGTTCCTATAACTGCTCCTTCAAATCAAGGTGTATCTGCTGTTGGATCTATAACTACAAATGAACTATTAACAGTACCGTTAACAGGGTTACAATCAACTTCTGAACTAGGAAGTTTTGATAATGCGGGTACTTTAGTTGGTTGGGGAAGAAACGGTTGGGGTGAGGAACCTTATGGAGATTCGTTTAATAAATTAGTTCAACCAGCTGGGCTTAGTTCAACATCAAGTGTTGGAGCTATTGCTCCTGACGGACTGACACTTGGAATAACGGCTCCTTCTGCTGCAACATCTAGTGTAGGTTCTCTTTCTTTAGAATTTGCATATGTGCCTACCGGTCAATCTGCAACATCAAGTGTGGGTCAACTTTTAATAGGACTAGGAGTTACATTAACAGGAGTTTCTGCAACATCAAGTGTTGGAGCTATTGCTCCGGCAGATGTAATGGGATTAACTGGATTATTAACAACATCTTCTGTTGGATCTTTACAAATTGATAATACAGAATTAGTTGAACCAACTGGTCAATCTGCAACATCTTCTGTTGGATCTTTAATTACTGAAATAGGAGTTCCATTGACAGGACTATCAACAACATCTAGTGTAGGTACAATTTTACCTGATGATGTAGTTGGATTAACAGGAGTTTCTGTCACGGCTAGTATTTCTCCTATTGGGGTAGCTCCATTAGGTTATGAAACGATAACAGCTACACAAACAGCAAATTATACAAGTGTTAATGCGGGTACTTAATTTAATATGTTATTGACATTAAGTATAAAATAAATTAAAAAAAATTAAGATAATTAGGAGTACAAAATTATGGCATCAACTTTTACAAACCTTGGTATAGAACTAATGGCAACTGGCGAAAACGCTGGTACTTGGGGAACAAAAACAAACGCTAACTTAAACCTTGCAGAACAATTGCTTGGTGGATTTAAAATTCAAACTTTAAACGCAGCAGGTTCAGGAGCTAACACTACAGCACTAGCTATAGCTGATGGAGCTTTAACAGGCGCTGCTCAAAACAAAGTCATTATTCTTGGTGCAGTTTCACCAGAAGCTATTACAGGAAACAAAATTGTAACCGTACCCCTTCTTACAGAAACTTTCTACATTATAAAAAACAGCACTTCAGGTGCTTACACAGTACAATTAAAAGCTGTATCTGGTTCAGGTGCAACAGTTACTTGGTCAGCTACTGATAAAGGTTATAAAATTGTTTACATTGATGGTGTTGCAACAAACACTGGTGTTTATGATACAGGGTTTTCAACTACAGAGGGTGATGTAACTCTTACTGGAACACAAACTTTAACAAATAAAACTTTAACTAGTCCTGTAATAAATTCAGCTACATCTACAAGTCCAAAAATTGTAACTTCAATTTTAGACACTAATGGAAATGAATTATTTTTATTAACAGCTACAGGTTCAGCAGTTAATGAATTTACATTAGCAAACGCGGCTACAGGTGGAGGACCTACTCTTTCATCTACTGGTGGCGATAGTAACATTGATATTAACATAACACCAAAAGGAACAGGAGATGTAATTCTTGCAGCAGACTCAGTATCAGTTGGAGATTCTGGAGCAGCGGCTACCCTTCGTTCAAATGGAGCAGGTACTCTTACTGTCACAACAGGTGGAGCCAGTGATTTAATTTTAAGTACAAATGGTGGTACTAACTCAGGTAATATTACAATAGTAGACGCAGCTAATAGTGATATGAGTGCATCGCCTAATGGCTATGGAAGATTTATTATTAATGGTCAAGGCGCAGTGCAAAGTCTTGCAGAAAAAATTACAGTAGAAGCTACGGCAGCTACTGGTACAAAAACATTCGATGTATTAACACAAGCTCTTTTATACTACACTTCAAATGCTTCAGCTAACTATACTCTAAATGTTAGAGGAGATGGTTCTACAGCTTTAAACACAATTATGGATACTGGTGAATCTGTTACAATAGCTCACATGGTGACCCAAGGTGGCACTGCTTATTACAACAATGTATTTCAAGTTGATGGTAGTTCTATTACGCCAGAATGGCAAGGCGGAGAAGCACCTACAGAAGGCAATGTTAACTCTATAGATGTTTATACATACACTATTATTAAAACAGCAAATGCTACTTTTAAAGTATTAGGGGCACAAACACAGTTCGCATAGGGGATATATGGTAATTAGAGCAACAAGAGGTGGAGGATCTTTCCCGAGCTTAATTGGTGGCGGTGGCCCTCCTTTCATGGAAGCCACTGGAGGAAGTATATCTACTTCTGGAGATTATAAAGTACACACATTTAATTCAGGTGGAAGTTTCGTTGTTCAAAGTTTAGGTACAGATGGAACTTATGGAAAAGCAATTAATATCGTAGCAATCGGAGGCGGCGGTGGCGGTGGTTCACAACACGGCGGCGGTGGCGGTGGCGGCGGTATGGTCGACATGACTAATAATTTATTAACAGTAGAAGCTACTAACTATTCAGTTAACGTCGGTAGCGGAGGTAGCGCCGGTAATAGTCAAGCAACTGGTTCAAATGGTGGAGATAGCGCACTAGGATCACTTGCCACTGGAAAAGGTGGCGGCGGTGGATCTGGTTGGGCAAACTCACCTAATCCAGGTGGATCTGGTGGTGGATCTGGTGGCGGAGGAGCTACTAGACCAGCTTACCCCAATAGTCAAGGAACTCAACCCAGTCAACCGGGAGCTTCAGGAACATATGGACACGGAACAGGTGGTGGAACAGGAAGTAATCCTCACCAAGGTGCAGGCGGTGGTGGTGCTACTAATAGCGGAACTCCTTCTCCTCCTTCTGGAAATGCTGGACCTGGAGGAAACGGAAGAGCAACTTCTATATCAGGATCACCTGTTACTTATGCTGGTGGCGGCGGTGGCGGTCCATGGAATGGAAATGCAAGTGGTGGAGCAGGCGGTGGCGGCAGTGGTGCTGCTAACAGTACTGCTGGTTCAGGTACTAATGGTCTTGGCGGCGGCGGTGCCGGCGGCGGACAATCTGGAAGAAATGGAGCCGGTGGTGGAAGTGGTTTCTTAATTCTAAGAAGGAAGTTTCAATAATGTCTGAAAGAAACTTTGCGATTATGGACATTAATAACATAGTTACAAACGTAGTAGTTATGGATGTTGATTCTGAATCTCAAGGTATTCAAGAAATTAGAAATAATGCTAATGATCAAAATTTAATAGTTGCAGAAACTTGGGTAGATGCTTCTGATTCTTCTCAAAGGTATAATTATGCAGGTAAAGGTTTTACTTGGGATGCAAGTAATAATGCTTTCTATAATGTACAACCTTTTACATCATGGAGTTTAAATGCTAATTACGAGTGGGTAGCTCCTACACCTTATCCAGATAAATATACTGCTCCTGATGGGACTCAAGTATGGGCAGCATGGCAGGAAGATAATTTAAGATGGGTAAGTCACAACGAAAACGAAGAAGTAAATTATATTTGGAATCCTACTACTCTTATTTGGGATATTGCATAGTACAATTTAGTTGATCACATAAAGTAAATTTGTTATAAGATAAGTAAATGAAATCAGAAAGAAAGTCATTATTTTGGAAATCATCCAATGAAAATTTTATAGCTCAATATAAAATTGATGGAAAAGTTTGTAAAGAATTAATTAAATTTTTTAATAGCAGAAAAAACAAAAATCCTGGAAGAGTAGGAGATGCTAACGTTGACCCAAAATCCAAAGAATCTTTAGATTATGGTGTAACTGGACAAGATTCTATAACTAATCTTTTTGTAAGAGAATATTTTGAACAACTATCTTTTTGTTTAAATAAGTATAAGAAAAAATATCTTTACTCTGATACCGATCAAGCATCTTATGTATTAGAAGGAGCCAATATACAGAAATATAAACCTAAACAAGGTTTCCATAGATGGCACTACGAAAATAATGGCCAAGATATTAGTATTAAAAGACATTTGGTATTTATGACTTATTTAAATACTGTTAAAAATGGGGGAACTAAGTTTTTTTATCAAAATAAAATAATACAAGCAAACATAGGTAAAACAGTAATTTGGCCAGCTGCATGGACACACACCCATACCGGTCAGATATCTAAAACACAAACAAAATATATAATTACAGGATGGTTTAGATATGTTTAAAACAATTGAACTATTTAAAACTAATTTATATTATACAGAATTTAATAACATAGATCATAAAAAGATTAAAAAATATGTAAATGCTATCAAGAAAGAAGAACATCAAATAGAAGCATCTAACGTTGGTGGTTTTCATAGTCAATATTTTTATACTCCTTTTCCAAGTTGTGTTGAAAAATTAAATAATAAAATTAATAATTTTATTAAAGAAAAGGTAAGAAAAGATTATTCGTGTAAAGGTGAAATTTTTATTCATAACAGTTGGTTTATATCTAATAAGACTATGGATTTTAATAAACCACATAAACACCCTCCTTATACTTTTTCAGGAGTTTATTATATAGATGTTCCAGAAAATTCTGGCGACATTGTTTTTGATAATCAATTCGAAATGAATAATTATGCTATGTCTTATAACGAATGGAATTCTTTAAATTGTAAAGATTTTAAGGTTACGCCTAAGTCGGGTATGTTATTAATTTTTCCTGCTTGGTTAAATCATTACGTGACACCTAATAAAAGTAAAAAAGAAAGATTAATATATAGTTTTAACATATGATAAACGGCGCTAAATGGTGGATTTGGAAAGGAGATGTTTCTAAAAAAATCTGTGAAAAAATTATAAAATTAGGTAAGTCTAAAAAATCTACTAAAGGTTTTTTAGGTAAGGATACCTATGATCCTATTAAAAGAAAATCAAGTTTAGTATGGTTAAGTGATCAGAAAATTTTTGATCTAATGTCTTATTATATAAACCTTGCTAATAAGAATGCTGGATGGAACGTAGAAATTTCTAGAATGGAAGATGTTCAATTTACAAATTACGATAAAAAAGGTCATTATGATTGGCATGTAGATTGTGCTGATGAACCTTTTGCAGAAGATGCTCATGAAAATTTTAGAGGTAAAATAAGAAAACTTTCATGTATTATTAATTTATCAGATGGAGATAAATTTGAAGGGGGAGATCTTTTTATAGCCCAAGACCAATCAGCATCTCCTGAAAGAAAAATAAACAGGATAACCGAATTAAGAAAACAAGGAAGTGTTATTGTATTTCCTAGTTATACTCACCATAAAGTATCTCCTGTTAAAAAAGGTAAAAGACATTCTTTAGTAGCTTGGAGTATTGGACAGCCGTGGAAATAATAAAAACTAATTTTGCTAATTTTGTAGTAATGGATGTAAATTTAAATAAATTAAAATACACCTCTAAAGGTAAACAAAAATTATCATATAATTCTAATACGCCTAGAAAAGATAATTTAACTTTTAAAAATCCCGACTATCTTAAAGAGTGTATTGAAAAAGGAACTAATAAAATTATGGCTTCATATGAACAAAATTATGAATACGATATTTTAATCCCTCCTATATGGGAACATCAATATAAAAAAAACGATTTTCAAGAAGACCATATTCATTATACAGATCATTTTAGTTTTGTTATATACGTTAAGGGTGTATCAGGAACTGTGTTTAAAAATCCATGTGGTTACCACCTTCAATCAATGTATCCAAAATTTGATAATTACCTAGTTGGTTATGAGTTTGCTCCTAAATTAAAAAAAGGACAGATGATTTTTTTTCCAAGTTACATTCCACACTATGTAGTTAAAAGTTCTAATAAAAAAACAATTGTAGGAGATATACAAATTCAAAGATGATTAAGTTTGTTAATAAATTTTTAGATAAAAAACAATTAAAAAAAGTATATGATTATTATGATGCTTTGATTTTTAAAAACGATGATAAATTAGTTAGGGAACCTAAAAATTCACAAGTCCCCAATGCTGTATATATGTATAATGATGTAGTCTCTAACTACATAATGTTAACCAAACTTAAATTGGTTGAAAAACAATTTGGAGAAAAATTAATACCTACATATTCTTTTGTTAGACAATACTCTAGAGGAATGGAATTAAAAAAACATATTGATAGATCTGCATGTGAGATGTCCTTAACATTAAATATTTGGCAAGATGAAAACTGGCCTATTTATTTTGAAAAAGATAAAAAGAAAATAGAAATATATACAGAGCCGGGTCAAGCAGCATTATATGAAGGATGTATTTATCCTCATTGGAGAGAGAAATACAAAGGAGAAAGTTATCTACAAATTTTTATGCACTATGTTAGAGCAAACGGTAAAAACACAGATCATTATTTAGATGGTTTAGGTAAATTAAATTACCCGAAAGAGATTTATAAAAAATGGTTATAGAAGGAAAGATACCTAAAGAAGCTTTAGACGCTGTTAAAAAAAATGTCGTGGACAACAACGACTTCCCTTGGTACTGGTTAGATAAACCGGTCACAACAAAATACCCGTGCATGCATCATTTGATGCTGCCTAGATATAACTATGATACCAATGAGGGGTGTAGAATTAATTCTCCTTACTATGATTTATTTAATAAAATATTTTTAGATTTTTGTAGAACAAAAAAAATTAAAATAAAAAGATTACTTAGGTCTCAGTTAAACTTGACATGGAGTTTTAAAGGGGAATATAGTAAACCACATACAGATCATCCATTTAAACACAGTCTTTGTATAATATATTTAAACTCTTTTAGTAAAGGTTCTACTTATTTATTTAAAGGAAAAAAAATGTTAAAGGAAATAAAAGCTAAGGAAGGCAAGATTGTAGTTTTTCCAGGGGTAAAACATGCTGCGGGATTTTGTAAAAAAGAAAATGAAAGAAGACTAATATGTATTATTTCTTTTGAGGAACAGGACAAAGATGGATAAAGTTACAATTTTTAGTGAATCATTAATTATCTCAAGTATAATTAATAAAAATTTAACTAAAAAAATTATAAGTATTTTAAACGAAAAAGAAAAGAAAGGATTAGGGGCTACTAAATCTAATAAAGGTAATGCTTTTCAAACTGGTTTTATTAATGATGAATTTATATTAAAATGTTTAAATGCTAAAGTTGCAGAATGTTTATCTCTGTATTCTAAAAATATGAAAAAAGATATAAGAGTATCTATCTTAAATTTTTGGATTAATAAAAATTACAAAAACTCTTACAATGCACCACATGTTCATCCAGGAGCTAATTTTTCTGGTGTGTATTATGTTAATGTTTCAAAAAAAGAAGGTAAACTTTTATTTCTTAAAGACACTGCTTCTTGTTTTACAAGCAATGACATGTTTTTTAAAGGGGTGGATTTTAATGAAGTATACCAAGTGCAGCCTGTAAATAATTCATTTGTTTTATTTCCAGCGCATTTAAATCATATGGTCGAACCCCATAATGATAACAAACCTAGAATTTCAGTTTCATTTAATGTAAATGTAAGCCACAATGATTAAAACATTATTTTCTATAGATGCATTTATCACTGATATAAAAGATTGGAAAACAAAAAAAGCTAAATTAAAAAAAGTTATTGATTTATTAAAATACTATAGGAGACCCCATACTAATTTTGACACCACTAGATTTGGGAAGTCTAACAAAGAGTTGACTAAAAATTTATTAAACATTTTTTCACAAGAGTTTAATGTTTTTGGAAATGAATGTGGGTTTAATAAATTAGATATTACAGATTCATGGGTTGTTAAATACAAACAAAACGATCATCAAATTGTACATCATCATGGTGGTGTAATGTATAGTGGAATTATTTATGTAGATTTATTTAAAGATCAGGAGAGCACTACTTTTGTAGCTCCGTGGCCAAGCGAAACAACCGGACAAACAAAGCTAACTAAAATTGAATGTAAAGAAGGTACTTTAGTCATTTTTCCAGGTCATTTAATGCATTTTGTAAAACCCAACCTTATAAAAAAACATAGAATAGTTATCTCTTTTGATATAAACTGCAAATAAATTAACATAAAATATCGGTATTGCTGATATATAGTCAATTATTATGCTACAAAAATTAGGATTTTTACCAGGATTTAATAAACAAGTTACATCAACAGGTGCCGAGTCACAATGGACTGGTGGAGAAAACGTACGTTTTAGATATGGTACACCTGAAAAAATAGGTGGTTGGTCTCAATTAGGAGAGAGTAAATTAACAGGTGCAGCTAGAGGTTTGCATCACATGGTTAATAAAGAAGGTATTAAGTACGCTTTAATTGGAACTAACAGGATTTTATATGTTTATACAGGGGAAGTGTACTATGATATTCATCCTCTAGTTAATCCATCAGGAACAGCTACTACTAATTTTTTTAGCACAACTAACGGATCACCGACTGTAACACTTACATTTAGTGGTTCTCATAATTTTCAAGTAGGAGATATAATATTATTTGGTGATGCAACTACATTTAGTGCTATTACAGGTTCTAATTTTACAGCTACAGATTTTGCTGAAAAAAAATTTATGGTAGCAAGTGTACCAACAACTACCACTCTTACAATCACAATGCCTAGTAATGAGGGTGGAGCGGGAGCTACAACTTCTGGAGGTATGACTTATTTTCAATACTATCATGTAGGACCAGCTGAACAAGTGGGAGTCTTTGGTTATGGTATTTCTCAATGGGGTGGTTCAGTAACTAGTCCACAAACAACTACGTTGAATGGTTCTTTAGGTGATAATGCTTTTGGAACAGGTGGATCAGGAACCACAATTAACGTAGCAAGCACCACGGGTTTTCCAAGTGCAGGTACAAATTTCATACAAGTTGGAACAGAAGAAATATCTTATACGGGAATTACGGCTACAAGTTTTACAGGAATTGTTAGAGCTGTTAGAGGAACAACTCGAGCTGCTCACAGCACTAGTGCAACTGTTACTAACTACAGCGGATTTTCTGGATGGGGATCAGCAGCTACGTCTGGAGATAAAGTTAAAGAACCAGGTATGTGGTCTATAGATAATTTAGGTAGCACAGCTATTGCATTAATATTTAATGGTGAGTGTTTTGAATGGAATTCAGATTTAGCAAATGCTGTAACAACAAGAGCAACAATTATATCTGGAGCACCGACAGCGTCACGTGACATGTTAGTATCAACACCAGACCGTCACTTAGTATTTTTTGGAACAGAAACAACTATAGGTGATAAAACTACTCAAGATGAAATGTTTATAAGATTCTCGTCTCAAGAAAATATTAATGACTACACACCAACAGCTGAGAATAGTGCTGGTACACAAAGACTGGCCGCTGGATCACGGATCATGGGTGCTAAACTTGGTAGAAATGCTATTTACGTTTGGTCGGATACATCTTTATTTACTATGAGATTTGTTGGAACTCCTTTTACATTTGCATTTGAACAAGTAGGTAATAACTGTGGGTTGATTGGTAAGAACGCAGCTGTTGAAGTTGATGGTGCTGCGTACTGGATGTCTGATAATGGTTTTTTTAGATACACTGGTAAACTAGAATCGATGGACTGTTTAGTTGAAGATTATGTTTATGACAATCTTAACACTACATCTAATCAAATGGTTTATGCAGGTATTAATAACTTGTTTGGAGAAGTAACATGGTTTTATCCGGAAGCTAACTCTAATGTTAATACTCAGTCAGTTACATATAGTTATCTAGACTCTACGTCTAAAAGACCTATATGGTTTGTAAATGCAAGTTCTTTATTTATTAGATCTACTTGGCAAGACTCTGCTGTATTTGGTTTACCTCATGGAACTCAATACGATGCAAGCACAGATACTTCTTTTGACGTAACAGGAAACACAGAAGGAATTTCATATTACTATGAACATGAAACAGGTGTTAATCAAGTAAGACTTGGAGTAACAACCGCTATACCGGCTAACATTACATCAGGAGATTATGATATTACGCAAAAAGTTGTAAGAGGAGCAGCTACAAATATGGCTGACCTTAGAGGTGATGGTGAAAATATTATGAGAGTTAGTAGAATTATACCTGACTTTATATCTCAATCAGGAAATGCTGTTGTACAATTAGACTTAAGAGATTATCCAAGTGACACGGCAGTTAGTTCATCACTAGGTCCTTTTACTGTATCATCTTCAACAACAAAAGTAGATACACGAGCTAGAGCAAGAGCTATAGCACTTAAAATATCTAACACAGCCGTTGATACTAGTTGGAAGTTAGGAACTTTTAGATTAGATATACATGCTGGAGGAAGAAGATAATGGCTAAGATAGTACAAACATTAACTAGAGCAAGCTCAGAGTATGAAGAAGACGTATCGCAATCTTTAGTTAGAGATTTAGATGCGGTGCTTGAAAAACTAAACACTACTTTTCAAGAAGAATTAAAACAGGAGATAGAAGCTAGAAGTTTCTTTTTAGATTAATGGCAGTAGTAAACCAATATAAATTTGTAGGTATAGATAATAACACAACAGGTGGTGCACTTACACCATTGGGTGTAGGCATTCCTGCAGTTAATGAAACCATAGTTATTAAATCAATATTAGTTACGTCTGCTGGTACACCAAGTGTAACTATAACAAACAACAGTATTACAGCTATTAAATCTGTAGCATTAACAGCTAATCAAACAAAAGAATTATTAACACAACCATTGATAATTGAAGGTGGTACATCTTTTACAGTGCAAGCAAGCACGTCAGATTCGTTTGATGTAGCTATTAGTTATTTAAACATTAAGAAAGAGGTAACAACATAATGAAAGTATATGACGCTAAAGTAGAAGAAACTTACAGACACAAAGAAACCGGTGAGGTTTTTAAGACAAGAAAAGACTGGGAAATTAAAGGGTACAAAGCAGAAGAAATGGCACAGGATGTAAAAGTTATTATGCCACCTCTTGATTTGTTCTCAAAAACAAAGTAAAAGGAAATACTATGGAAGAAAAAATTTCAATGAACGAATCTATACAAACTGGAGCACCTGACATTAAATACAATAAGGGTGATATTAGAATGGGTGGAGGTCAAGATCAACAAGGCATGGAAATTGCGGCAGAAATATGGTCACAAATGGATCAAGAACAAAAAGTTCAGTTTGCTAGCTTTGAAGCATTTTTTCAAAGTGGTATCTGGAAACAAATTTTACAACAGTTGCAACAAGATCAATCAGGAATCCAATCTCAAGCTCCACAAATGAGTATGAGCGAAAATGTTAACATGCAAGAACAAATGCCTGGTGGCGGAATAGCTGATGTTGACATGAGAGAAAAAGTTGCAATGGCAGCCAACGGTGGTTTGATGGGTCTCTATAACAGAGGGATGTAGTCATGGCTGGTTTAACAGCACTAAATAATATTGTAAGACAACGAGCAGCCTTTGGTGGTATCATGGGTCGTGACGGTAGACGTCAATACGGCGGTGGTTCTGATATGGGTAAAGATAAAGACAGCACTGATAAAAGTAAAGGTGGTTATCAAGGTGGACCTCAAGGTGGTTATGGAGATGCTGGTAGCGATGATAATCCATCAGGAGATGTTTACGAAGAACGAAGAAACGAATTTGAATACGAAGTTGGTAAAAAAGCTTTAAGACGTCCTGGAGATAAAGAACATTTAAAAAATAAAACTATTCCTAATGCTAATAGTTTATATTACACAGGAGTTCCTAAATCTAACATACCTTATCTTGGAAAATATTTAAATATGGCAGCGCCTTTTAGAAATAATATGTTAAGAGGAAACATAGATTATTTTTTAAGTCAAGATAGAAAAAACATAGATAGAAATCAATATCCAGATACTCTTCAAGGTTACAAAGATTATATGTCAGATAGGTTATCCGGTGTAATAGATGCTTCAGGAAATCCTATTAACAATACAGACAGTAGTTTTTCTGGACTTGAATCAAATAACGATCGTGCTCTTCTTCCAGTAGAGGATGTAAAAGAAGAAGGTCCTGAATACAGATTTGGTGATAATGAATTTGGAGCAGAAGATGTAACACAAGGTTATTATGCAGCTAACGGTGGCAGAGTTCCAAGAGCCTTTGGTGGTATCATGGATACAGCTACAGGAAGAAAAGCATATGGTCTAGGTAGTATATTTAAAAGTATAAAAAAAGCAGCAGGAAAAGTTTTAAAAAGTCCATTAGGTAAAGCAGCCATAGCCGGAGCAATGTTTTATTATGGTGGCGGTGGTAGAATGCCTTTTACTAAAGCATTTGCAAAAGATGGTTTCGGTGGTTTTAAAGCTTTTGGTGAAGGTAGTTTTTTTAGTAAATCAAACCCTCTTTTATTTTCTGCAGGAAAAGGAGAAAATTTAGGAAAACAAGTATTCAATCCTTTTAAAGCATCAGGTTTACTTACTTTGGGTGGAGCTTTAATGGGCCCTGCTAAGCAAGATCAAATGCCAGGAGATGGTAACAGAGGTGGATCATTAATAGATCCTTTAACAGGGAA
>Ga0209634_1001817_pt1 | contig 15291 bp, 13 predicted proteins | sample LinPmetageLP40_FD_184043 | JGI IMG/M metagenome (GOLD analysis project Ga0209634, IMG submission 184043) | Marine viral communities from the Pacific Ocean - LP-40 (SPAdes) (version 2) | ecosystem: Environmental > Aquatic > Marine > Oceanic | place: Pacific Ocean | collected 2010-08-26
CTAAATTTAACTACAATAAACGAGCTAAGCGTTAAAATTGTAGTTAAATTTAGGTGTTACATTTAAATTTATTTATTGGTCTCATGCCATTATTTTTATTAATTTTTCCTTATTTTTCTAAATAGGACTGGGGCGCACTTAGCCCTCCCCTTATATTAATGTAAACTATAATATAAGGTTATAATGTAAAGTTATAACTAAAATATATTAATGTAAACTGTAATATAAGGTTATAAAACCATTTTTGTGAAGGGGTCTTATAGCTCAGTTGGTAGAGCGCTAAACCGATAATTTAGTGGTCGTAGGTTCAAATCCTTCTAAGACTAGTAATGATTAAAAGTAAAACCGTAGGTGGAAATAGTGTTCGAGCATATAAAGCTTGAAAACTTAAGAGAAAATTAGTGTTATGTACAAAGGGTTTAAAAGATATAAAATCAGGTAAATTAATTTCAACAATAGGAGTATCTCGTAAATCAATAGTAGACAGAGGTATGACAATAGATTTAAGTGGTCGTTTAAATGGAGTTCGTCGTGCGCGTGGTATGGTTGAGCAAGAAGGTGGTGTTTCGGGAAATACATTGTGTAAAAAGTATAAATACAGTGTTAATAATATAACTACAAAATGAGGGATTTGACAATTAAAAGTATCATTAAATTAAAGAGAAAAAATCGAGGAGTAAAAAACCGTGTGGTATTAGATCGTTCTGGTTTAAGCAAGGTGTTAGTGTGTAAAAGTTTAAAAACGAAAGTAAAAAGTCGTGTAGGTCGTAATGAAACAGGTAGAATAACGAGTCGTCATAGAGGTGGTAGACATCAGCGGCAGTTAAAGTATATTGATTACACAGGTAGTTTTAGTAAATATAGTTCATATTTGTCATATGTTACAAGTGAGTATGATTGTAATCGTTCAGCATTAATTAGTCGTGTAATTAATAAACAGTTTAAGTCAATATACCGTTTAGGTAGTGTAAACCAAGAATTAAGTACAAATAAAAGGTCTTTATTTGAAGGTAATGTTTTACCATTGAAAGAAATTCGTGGTGGAAGTTCAGTGTATAATATAGATGGTAAATACTGTCGTGCAGGAGGTAGTTTTGGTCGTCTTTTACGTAGAGAAGGAGAGCTGTCATTAGTTCGTTTAAGTAGTAAAGAGACAAAATGGTTTGATAGTAATTGTACAGCATCATTAGGGGAAAGTTCTAATAACTTAAGAAAACTATTAAAAAAAGGAAAAGCAGGTTGTAATCGTTGAATAGGTCATCGTCCAGTAGTACGTGGTAATGCAAAAAATGCAGTAGACCATCCAAATGGAGGTAAAACTAGAGGTGGATCTCAACCAAAAACAATTTGGGGTACGCAAGCAAAATGAGCTAGTATTAAACGTACTCGTACTCGTATTGGTAGAAAGTAATAAAAGGTTCTATTACTATAGTGTTATTTGTATAGTGCTATAGTTTATTATCCTATTTGCGAGAATATTTTCCAGACATGATATAGATATCATGTTATGATTATAAAGTATTATTTCGTTCATATAGAATTTATTTATATTATGGCTAAACATTATCACCCATGACATTTAGTAGATCCTTCACCGTGACCTTATGTAGGTAGTTTTGGTTGTCTAGGATTAACAGTAGGTACAGCGATGTGGTTTCACAGTTATGCATTTGGAGACATTATTATGTTTACAGGTGTTTCAATTATCATTTTAACAATGATTGTTTGATGAAGAGATGTTATTCGAGAAGCGTCATTTGAAGGTCACCATACATTAGTAGTTCAACGAGGACTAAAACAAGGTATGTTATTATTCATTTTATCAGAGGTTTGTTTTTTCTTCTCATTTTTTTGAGCATTTTTCCATTCATCATTAGGTCCAACAATTGATGTTGGTGGTGTTTGACCTCCCATAGGAATTGTTCCTATTAGTGCATTTGATGTTCCATTATTGAACACAGCATTACTATTAACAAGTGGAGCTACAATTACATGATCACATTATGGACTAATTTCAGGAGATCGTTATAATACTATCCTTTCATTATTTTTAACAGTGGCATTAGGAGTTGTATTTACATCACTTCAAGCTATGGAATATTATGAGTCACCATTTACGATCTCAGATTCAGCATATGGTTCTACATTTTTCTTAGCAACAGGTTTCCATGGTATCCATGTTTTAATTGGAACAGCATTTTTAATAGTATGTTTCTTTAGAATTTTAAATCACCATTTTACAAAACACCATCACAATGGTTTTGAAGCAGCGATTTGATATTGACATTTTGTTGATGTTGTATGAGTGTTTCTATTTATCTCAATTTACTGATGAGGTGCTTAATGATTATTACATTAGTAGTAGCGATTATGTGATAGAGGTGCTTAATTGCACCTCTATATAATTAAGTATGTTTGAACAAAAAGACTGAGGAGGTTTAACTAGTTTATTTTTTAGTTTTTTCTGTTTCGTAATGGAAAGTAAAAGACAGCGTTACGTGAGTCGTAAATTGAACTTAAATGAGTTAACATTAGTAAAAGCACTAAATCACGAAGTGTTACTGGAAAAAAAAGTAACAAAGATTAAGCATCGTACACTATTAAAAACGAATCCGTCTATAAAATGACAAGGTGCTTATGTGACATTAGATTTTGTGAGAAGTAGTTTGTTAGTGGTATTATTTTGTTATAGTTCATTATCTTTAAGTAAATTAAAGACATTGAGTTGTAATTCTAGTGCAGGAGGTCCAACAAAATTATGTGGATTTTATTTTTTAGAGGATTGAAAGTTAAAAAAAGAGAGATTGAATTCTTTTATTATAAAGTTTTATGGTGTTAGTGATAGAATAGATGAGACGTTAATGTTTATGATTCGTAATAGTGAAAATCTGCAAGTTGCAGATCGTTTACCTCATAATTGAAAACGTCCACCTTATAGAACTCGTAAACCAGGAGCGATTCCTCGTCTAGATTTTTATTATAGTGGTAAGTCGTCATTATGTTATTTAATCGAAGAAATTGTAGTAGGTACGCCTAATTTAGTGAAGGTGTTAATTGAGAGTCTTTTTTGTAAGAGTAATTTTAATAGTTCTAGTAATTTAGAAGGAAAAAGTAGTCATAAAGGATATTCTGTATTAAAGGACTGGTCTTGAGAGCAAAAAGAAAAGTTATTGTATAAGATATTTTTGCGTATTCCATTTAATTATTGAAGTATTTATATGCATTATATAAGAGAGCCATTTCGTCGTAAAGAGTTATATAATAAAGTAAGTTATAAAGGTGATTATTATGTATGTTCTAAACTAAGGAAATGAAAGAAAGTGCCATTAAATTCACTAGAAAAGTGAAACGATTGAGTTTGAGTAAAAGAAGAAAAAGCATTACATTTTAAAATTCGTTGTAAATATTCAGGTCGTTTTATCGTAGGTCAAACAAACAATTTATATAAACTGCTTTGGGCAGTTTGTGGAGGTAGCAATTTATTTCCAAGTTGAATTAAAGATCGGTTTACGTCAGTAGGTTATTTAGGAGGAATAAAAGAAGAGTTTGAAGTTTTTAGTAGAGATTGAGTTTGAGGTTATTCTACAAGCGTGTATTGGTTTGATAAGAAAAAGCAGAGATTTGAAAGATCTTTGTTACCTAATAACTCAGTGGTAGAGTGGAGAGCTGTTAACTCTTAAGTCGAGGGTTCGAATCCTTCTTAGGTAGTTTTTTGTATGTATAGTTTAATATTATTTATTCCTTTGTTTAGTTTTATAGCAGCCTGTGGATTCGGGCGGTTTATTGGAGAAAAAGGTGCATCTTTAGTTACGACTAGTTGTATCGTATTAACATTTATGTTATCTTGTGTAGGATTTTATGAGGTTGGACTTTGTGGTTCAACAACTTATGTGGATCTTTGAAATTGAATGGATGTTGGATTATTTTCAGTATCTTTCACTTTAATGTTTGACCAGATTACTTGTGTAATGTTAATTGTAGTAACAGGAGTTAGTTGTTTAGTTCATTTATATTCAACGGAGTATATGAATGGGGACCCACATTTATGTAGATTTATGGGTTATTTAAGTTTATTTACATGATTTATGTTAATCTTAGTAACATCATCGAATCTTCTAACATTATTTGTTGGTTGAGAGGGTGTTGGTTTGTGTTCTTATTTATTAATAAATTTTTGATACACTCGAATTCAAGCTAACAAATCAGCGATTAAAGCAATGGTTATTAATCGAGTGGGTGATGTTGGTTTAGCTTTAGGAATGTTTGTTTGTTTTGATACGTTTGGATCACTTGATTATAGTGTTATGTTTTCAAGTGCAACAGAGTGTGTTGATTCATCATTTATTATTTTAGGTTATAGTTTTCATTCATTAACTCTAATTTCAATCTTGTTATTTGTTGGAGCAGTCGGTAAATCAGCGCAGCTTGGTTTACATGGTTGACTACCAGACGCTATGGAAGGTCCGACGCCGGTTTCAGCTCTTATTCATGCGGCGACAATGGTTACGGCAGGAGTATTTTTGTTAGTTCGTTGTTCGCCTATTATAGAACATTCAGATTACGCGTTAGGTGTAATTGCTATTATAGGAGCTTCAACAGCATTTTTTGCGGCGACAGTTGGTTTATTTCAAAATGATATAAAAAAAGTAATTGCTTACTCGACTTGTTCTCAGTTAGGTTATATGGTTTTTGCGTGTGGTGTTTCAAATTATCAAGTAGGATTATTTCACTTAGCAACTCATGCGAGTTTTAAAGCGCTTCTTTTCTTAAGTGCAGGTTGTGTAATTCACGCTATGGCTGATGAACAAGACATGAGAAAATTAGGTGGTTTGATCAAATCAATTCCATTTACATATTCAATGATGTTAATTGGTTCTTTATCATTAATGGGTTTCCCTTTTTTGACAGGTTTTTATTCAAAAGATGCAATTTTAGAATTAGCATACAGTAGTTATACAATTGATGGTTGTTTCGCTCATTGATTAGGAACACTTTCAGCGGGTTTTACAGCATTTTATTCTATTCGTTTATTAGTTTTAACGTTTATCGTTCCTTCAAACGCTCCTCAAGCGACGCTTTTAGGTTCTCACGAATCACCGTGAAAAATGTGAGTGCCATTATGACTACTAAGTTTTGCGGCTATTTTTGTAGGTTACTTAGGTAGAGATGCAATTATCGGTGGAGGATCAAGTTTCTTTCAGCAAAGTATTTTTGTTCTACCAGGTCATAATAATGTGCTTGAAGGAGAATTTATGAGTACTTTCGTTAAATGAGTTCCAGTGATGTTTAGTTTTACTGGAGCAATTTTAGGATTTATTTTATTTAATCTACCTAAAAATATGTTTTTTGGTTGAATGGGTGGAAGCTTTGGAAAAGTAATTTATACTTTTTTTAATAATAAATGAAATGTTGATTTTGTGCTTAACCATTACTTAGCTAAACCAGCATTACGATTTGGTCATGATGTGACTTATAAAGTAATTGATCGTGGTTTAATTGAGCAAGTGGGACCAGTTGGAATTACAAATGGTCTAGTAAATTTAACAAAGGGTTTATCTCGTCTTCAATCAGGTCAAGTATATAATTATGCGTTTTCTATTTTTTTAGCAACGACGTTAATTTTAATTTTAGTTAGATTTGACTTAGATCTTGATTTAGCAATTTTATTACCTATGTTATATTATGTAGCAGGTAGTAGTAAAGTAAAAGTATAAGCTTTTTTATTTTAGGAGTGACTAAAAATCAGTCCTAAAGCACTAATAGCATAACTGGTAATGCAATTCATTTCGGCTGAGTCGACTAGGGGTTCGAATCCCTTTTGGTGTTTAATTTACTGGGTTTAATCCCCTGACTTTATATTATGTTAACTATTTTTAACTTTGACGTCGCAGAAAAATTGCAACTTACTTTTCAAGAAAGTGCAAGTCCTGTAATGGAAGAAATTATTAACTTTCATCATGAAACGATGGTTTACCTGACTTTCATTTTATTAGCAGTATTCTGAATTATGTTCGAAACATGTAGAGAATACAATAAAGGATCAAAACTTATTTCTCATAAGTATTTAATCCATGGTACCGTTTTAGAGATTGTTTGAACAATTGCTCCCGCTTTTATCTTAGTTGCTATTGCTTACCCTTCATTTAAATTAATTTATTTAATTGACGAAGTTATTGATGCCGGTATTACTATTAAAGTAATTGGTCACCAGTGATATTGAAGTTATGAGTATTCAGATTACGCAGATCAAGATGGTGTTTCAATTGAGTTTGATAGCTATATGATTCCTGAGTCAGATTTAGAGTCTGGTGATTTACGTTTATTAGAGGTTGATAACCAACTTGTTGTTCCAACATACACTCATGTTCGAGTGATTTTAACATCAGCGGATGTTATTCATTGTTGAGCAGTACCTTCATTAGGTGTTAAGTTAGATTGTATGCCAGGACGTTTAAATCAAACAGGTTTCTTAGCAAATCGAGAAGGAATTTTTTATGGTCAATGTAGTGAAATTTGTGGTGCAAATCATGCATTTATGCCAATTTGTGTTAAAGCAGTTAACTTAGACGAGTACTGTAACCATATTGAGTCATTACTTGAAGATAGTCGTGATTAAGACTTATTTAACTTAAGTAAGAATTTATTCTTGCTTAATTAAGTTGAGAGTGTCTTGAATGATCCGATGAATGTTTTCTGCAAATCATAAGGATATCGGTACTATGTACCTACTTTTCGGAGCGTTCGCTGGAATGATTGGAACGGCTTTTAGTATGCTAATCAGGTTTGAATTATCTTCACCTGGAGTTGCATTTTTAGCTGGAGATCATCAACTATATAATGTTATTGTTACTGCCCATGCCTTCGTAATGATTTTTTTTCTGGTAATGCCAGTTATGATTGGAGGATTTGGGAACTGGTTAGTACCCTTAATGATTGGAGCACCCGACATGGCGTTTCCAAGGTTAAATAATATTAGTTTTTGACTTTTACCACCGGCTTTAATTTTATTATTAAGTTCTAGTTTGGTAGAAGGAGGAGCTGGTACAGGATGAACGGTTTACCCACCGTTAGCTTCAATTGATTTTCACTCAGGTGGTTCAATTGATTTAGCTATTTTTAGTCTTCACTTAGCAGGTATTTCATCAATTTTAGGTGCAATGAATTTCATTACAACTATTATTAATATGAGATCACCCGGAATGACATTTCACCGATTACCTTTATTCGTGTGAGCTGTTTTCATTACAGCGATCTTATTATTATTAAGTTTGCCTGTATTAGCTGGTGCGATTACTATGCTGTTAACAGATCGAAATTTTAATACATCATTTTTCGATCCAGCTGGAGGAGGAGATCCAATTTTATATCAGCATCTATTCTGATTTTTTGGGCACCCTGAAGTTTATATTCTAATTTTACCAGGATTTGGTATTGTTAGTCATATTGTTCAAGCGTTTGTTGATAAACCAATTTTTGGTTATTTAGGAATGTGTTATGCTATGGCTTCGATTGGAGTATTAGGATTTATTGTTTGAGCTCACCACATGTTTGTTGTTGGGATGGATGTTGATACGCGAGCGTATTTTACAGCCGCAACAATGATTATTGCAGTACCAACAGGTATTAAAATTTTCAGTTGATTAGGAACAATGTATGGAGGATCTATTCGTTTAACTACGCCAATGTTATGAGCTGTTGGGTTTATTTTTTTATTTACTCTAGGAGGTCTAACAGGAGTTATGTTAGCTAATGGTGGTGTTGATATCGCTCTACATGATACGTATTATGTGGTTGCGCATTTCCACTATGTTTTATCAATGGGTGCAGTTTTCGCTTTATTTGGTGGATTCTACTATTGAATTGGTAAAATGACAGGTTATGCTTACCCAGAAAGTTGAGGTAAAATTCACTTTTGAGTTATGTTCATTGGTGTAAATGTTACTTTCTTTCCTCAGCATTTCTTAGGTTTAGCTGGTTTCCCACGTCGTTATAATGATTATCCAGATGCTTACGCAGGTTGAAATTATGTTTCATCATTCGGGAGTGTTGTTTCATTCATTGCAGTATTAATTTTTTTATATATTGTTTACCGAACGTTTACAGATGGAATCGCAGTTGGACGTCACTATTGAAGAGCGCCAGAGTTCTTTGATCTTGATACCGATGTTGTTAAAGCTCCAAGTTTAGAGTGAACATTAACATCTCCACCTGAGTTTCACACATATAACGAACTTGCTTATTTAGTTTCAACTAAAAAATAAGTTTTAACTCTATTTCTTTATGTTAAAATCATAGAGAAGTGGCATGATTGAATATTCTGGTATCCTTTTATTTACAGCATTTAGTATTTTTTTAGCGTGTGTATTACCTGCACTGTCTTATATACTAGGTATTAAAAACGGTGATAGTGAAAAATTATCAGTGTTTGAGTGTGGTTTTGATCCGTTTGGAGATTCTCGACAAAAGTTTGAGATTCGATTTTTTTTAGTAGCGATTTTATTTATAATTTTCGATTTAGAAATCTCATTTTTGTTTCCTTGAAGTATGGTAATTGCAGATTTAAGTTCACTTGGTTATTGAGTTATGTTAGATTTTTTCATTATTTTAACTATTGGACTTGTTTACGCATGAGTTAAAGGAGGTCTTGAGTGAGAATAAAAAATAGTCTATAAGACTATAAAACTTTTTTTTATGAGATTATTAAAAACTCATCCGTTATTAGCTACAGTAAACAATCTACTTATCGATCTTCCAGCACCATCGAACATTTCATATTTTTGAAGTTTTGGTTCATTATTAGGTCTAGTTCTTGTTATTCAATTAGCTAGTGGTATCTTTTTAGCCATGCATTATACTGGTCACATTGATTTAGCTTTTATTTCTGTTGAGCATATTATGCGAGATGTTAATTGAGGTTGATTCATCCGATATATGCACGCTAATGGAGCATCTATGTTCTTTATGTTAGTTTACATGCACATTGGTCGAGGTTTATATTATGGTTCATATACAGCTCCTCGAGAATTATTATGAGGAGTTGGTGTCATAATTTATATTATTATGATGGCTACAGCTTTTATCGGTTATGTTCTTCCTTGAGGTCAAATGTCTTTCTGAGGAGCTACGGTAATTACAAATTTAATTTCAGCAATTCCTTTTGTTGGAGATGATATTGTTCAATGAGTTTGAGGTGGATTTTCAATTGGTAATGCTACTCTAAATAGATTTTTTTCATTACATTATCTAACTCCATTTTTAATTGCAGGTTTAGTTGTGGTACACTTAGTTGTATTACACGAACATGGTTCAAACAATCCTTTAGGAGTTGATGGTAACATTGATAAAATTCCATTCCACCCATATTTTACAACTAAAGATTTAGTTGGAGTGTGTGGTTTTGTATTTGTTTTTGCAGCATTTTTATTTTATGCACCAAACGCTATGGGTGATGTAGATAACTATATTCCAGCGAATCCATTAGTAACACCACCACATATTCAACCAGAGTGATATTTCTTATTTGCGTATACTATTTTAAGATCTATTCCTGATAAATTAATTGGAGTTATGGGATTAGGAGGAAGTTTATTAGTATTATTTGCTATGCCTCATGTTCACACTTCAATGCTACGATCACATGAGTTTCGACCAATCGCTAAAGTATTCTTTTGATTACTAGTAGGTGATTTCCTGGTTTTAACTTATATTGGTGCTTGTGCTCCAGAGGAGCCCTATGTATTAATTGGTCAAATTGCTTCAGTATTTTATTTCGCATATTTTTTAATTATTACTCCATTAGTGGGATTATTAGAAAATAAACTTTTAAAATTAGAAGTTAAGTAAGTTAATGGTCAAAGCTCTTTTTCAAGAGCTTAGGTGTCTTGGCGGAGCTGGTCTAACGCGTTTGACTGTAAATCAAATGAGGAAACTCATCGTAGGTTCAAATCCTACAGACATCATATTTTAAAATTTAGAGCATCAGAAAAATCGCTAGGCCACAATTTAAAACAAATTTATGGAATTTCAGAAGCGCGTGCATCTGAATTGGCATTAAAAATTGGGGTAAGATTAGAGACAAGAGTTTCTAATATATCAAGTGTAAAGTTAAATAGTTTATATGAAATTTTAGGTAAATATAATAACCTAAATTCAAGTCACGCGATTCATAAAAATTTGACTCGTTTTGTTAGAGGTAATATCAAAAGGTTAGTTAAAATTAATTCATATCGAGGTCGACGTCACAAATTTCGATTACCTACTAGAGGTCAGAGAACTCGGTCAAATGCTAGAAGTGCTCGTTCGAGTTATGTATAAAACCATAAGTTTAACTAATTGAAGTCAAAGTAATAAAAATTTGACTGCCTAAATAGCTTAGTTGGTAAAGCGCTACTTTTGTAACGTAGAGATCCTCAGTTCGACTCTGAGTTTAGGCATTTGGAAAAATGCTCAGAATTGGTAATGGGATAACCTGCTAAGTTATTGATTGAAATATATCGTATGGGTTCGAGTCCCATTTTTTCCGAAAAATGCTGGGTTATCATAAAAAAGAATTAGGTTATCGCTTTTATTATTATTTTCTGTCTGTTTCATTATCTACGTGGGTTGTATTTGAGTATAAATATAATGTTTTATTTTACTTGTGTCCGATAAAGTTAATGTTTACAGAATTATATGAAGCTTTTTTTTGTTTGGTTTGATTAAGTTTAGGAGTATCTTTAGTATGAACACTTCCTTATTTAATATATTCAGTATTGTGTTTTATTATACCAGGACTTTATTTACATGAAAAAAGAAATGCGTTTTCACTAATTAAACGATTAGGATTTATCTTCTTTATTATCTTAGTCTCATATATAAAATATTTGTTACCGTTCGCAGTCTTTTTTTTCACAGGTTTTATGAGTGATCATTTAAGTTGCAGTATAAAATTAATAGATTTTGTTAATTTTTTAAGTAATATTGGTTATCTTAGTTTAGGAACTACATTAATGTTAATATTGGGTTTTCATTTAAACTTATCAGAAATACGAAAATGAGTTTATAGTCTACTATTAATAGTTATCGGTTTATTAACACCTCCGGATATTATCTCACTAATCTTACTTTGGATTCCATTATGTTTAATGTTAGAGTTAGGTTATTATGTATCATTATTGAAACTAAAAACTAAAAAATTAAGTTAAAATAAAATTTGGGTTGAATTCCTTTTTATTTTTTATGATATCGATTTTTGATAGTTTAATCCCCTTATTTTTAATTCCTACTTTTGGTTTTTTAATTTTGATGTTCTCAAAAAATAATTTGAGGGAAATAGCGTTAGGTTTCGCGACTCTTGAGTTTTTGGAGTCGCTTCGTTTATGGAGTAAGTTTAATTACGGTTGTTCAGATTTTCAGTTTTCAATGAAAATTTCGTGACTGTCAGATTACGGTTTTTTCTTTGGGTTAGATGGTATAAGTTTGTTCTTTGTAGTATTAACTACTTTTTTAGTTCCGATTTGTTTATTAGCTAGTTGAGATACAATTTTAATTTTAAGAAAAGAGTATTTATTATGTTTTATCGGTATGGAGTTCTTATTAATGGGAGTTTTTACGGTATTAGATTTATTAGGTTTTTATATTTTTTTTGAGGCTGTTCTAATTCCAATGTTTTTAATTATTGGTGTTTGAGGTGCGCGTGAAGAAAAAATTAGAGCATCTTATTATTTCTTTTTTTATACTTTAGTAGGTTCTGTATTAATGTTATTAAGTATCTTTTATATTTATTTGATTACTGGTTCAACAGATTATTTAACATTATTAAATTATTCAATCGACGAGAGTTTACAGACTATTATTTTTTTATGTTTTTTTGCTAGTTTAGCAGTTAAAATTCCAATGTTTCCATTTCACATTTGATTACCATTAGCTCATGTTGAAGCCCCTGTCGCGGGATCAGTTATACTAGCAGGTATTTTAATTAAATTAGGAGCGTATGGTTTTATTAGATTTAGTTTACCATTATTACCTGAGGGTTGTGAATTTTTTGCTCCTCTAGTATTAACACTTGCTTGTTTAGCTATAGTTTACGCCAGTTTAACTACTTTACGTCAGACAGATTTAAAACGAGTAATTGCTTATTCTTCAGTGTCACACATGGGAGTTGTTATGTTATCAATTTTCTCGTTTTCGGTTATTGGAGTTGAAGGATCAATTTTTTTACAGCTTGCTCATGGTTTAGTTTCATCAGCATTATTTATTGTGGTTACATTATTATATGAGCGTCACCATACGCGAATTATTAAATATTATCGTGGGGTTACAGTAACAATGCCGTTATACTCATTGATGTTCTTTATTCTAACATTAGCAAATATTGCAGTTCCTTTATCGGCGAATTTTGTTGGTGAGTTTTTAAGTTTATTAGCCGTATTTCAAGTGAATCCATTTTTAACAATTGTATCTTGTGCCGGTGTTATTCTATCTGCAGGTTATGCTTTATTCCTTTATAATCGAGTTTGTTTCGGTTCTATGAGTGTTTATATAAAACATAGTGTTTACTCTCGAGATTTAACTCGTCGTGAATTTCTTGTTTTATTACCTTTGGTATTTTTAACATTAGTTTTAGGTGTTTATCCAAACTTATGCTTAGAGCCAATGCATGCTTCAGTTATTAAACTATTTGTTGCATAGTTTAATATAAGTGAATTTTTCTTCACTTTAGCTCTTATAGCTCAGATGGTAGAGCATCAGTCTTCTAAATTGTGGGTCGCAGGTTCAATTCCTGCTAAGAGTTAAAAATGGAATCTTTTTTATTTTGATTATGAAGCTTAAGTGGAGTATTTTCTGGTTATCAAGTAATCAGTTCTAATAATCCTATTATGAGCGTATTCTGATTAATTTTAGCATTTTTAAATGCTGCTTTTTTATTATTATTGTTAGGTTTAGAGTTTTTACCAATTTTATTTTGTATAGTTTATGCAGGAGCAATTGGAATTATGTTTTTATTTGTCGTTATGTTATTAAATATTAAACTAGTCGAAATTAGTGAAAATGCAACGAGATATTTACCAATTGGTATGATTATTGGTTTTATTTTCTTATATCAAATTTATTTCGCATTATCAGTGGGTAGTTATGAAGCCAGTTGAGAAATGGTTTATTTCACAGAGTTAGTTGCTAGTTCAAATATTGAACAATTAGGAGCTGTATTATATACTGATTATTTCATTTATTTTTTAGTAAGTAGTTTGGTATTATTAGTTAGTATGATTGGAGCGATGGTATTATGTTTATATCATGAGGAAGGAATTAAACGTCAAGATTTATTTGGACAGGTGGCAACGGAGTATGATAAAACAGTAGTAAACTATAATGTTCAGTAATTTATATTGAGTTATTCCAGAAGTGTTGATTTCTTGTGCCGGTGTTATTCTAGTTGGTTATGGAGCCGTTTTGGCAAAACTAGGAAAAAAAATAACTCAGTTAAATAAATTAGCTTGGCTTTCAATTTTTACACTTTTATTTTCTTGTGTTTTATTAATAGACCAGCTGGGTTTTGTTGGAAATAGTGTTGTTTACGTCTGTGGTGGATTTCTGATTTCTTCAGAGTTCGTAATCGGAATTAAGATTATGTTAGTTTTAAGTAGTGCTTTAATTTTATTATTAGGTATGAAAGCTACAGTTGATGATCAAATTTTAGATTATGAATTTACTCAACTTGTTGTTTTATCAACTTTAGGAATGATGTTTTTAGTTGGATCAGGAGATTTTATTATGATGTATTTGGCTATTGAGCTATTAAGTTTAGCATTTTATGTATTAGCTAGTTTAAAACGTCATAGCCAACATTCAACTGAAGCTGGGCTAAAATATTTTCTATTAGGTGCGTTATCATCAGGTTTATTATTATTTGGTATGGCTGTAGTCTATGCATTTACTGGTGAAACAAGTTTTATAGGTTTAAGTGAGTACCTTTGATATGCTAATGGTGAAACAGAAGTATTAATTGGATGTATTTTTATCTTGATCGCATTACTATTTAAATTAGCGGCTGCGCCATTTCATATGTGAGCTCCTGATGTTTATGAAGGTTCTCCAACAATTGTAACAGCATTTTTTGCAATAGTTCCTAAAATTGCTACTTTAGGTTTAGTAGTCATTCTTATGACAGGTCCTTTTGTTTGTTTATTCAAAGACTTACAACCAATCCTAATCGTAGCAGCTGTATTATCGATGTTAGTTGGTAGTATTGGTGCTTTAAATCAAGCAAAAATTAAACGACTTTTAGCATATTCTGCGATTAGTCATATTGGTTTTTTATTAGTTGGAATTATTCCAAATAGTATGATTGGTTTTCATGCGACTTTCGTGTATATTTGTTTATATATTGTAATGTCATTTAATACGTTTGCTTTTGTTCTAGCAAATTTTAGATACGGTAACTTTATAACTCAGTTATCAGGTTTATCACGTCAAAATCCAATTTTAGCTTTTACGTTTGCGTTTACGCTATTATCTATTGCTGGTGTACCACCTTTAGCTGGATTTTTATCTAAATATCTAATTTTATTACAAGCAATTACTTCAGGTTATATTGGAGTTGCTCTTGTGGGTATTATTAGTTCTTGTATTGCTGGTTTTTATTATTTACGAATTATTCGTTGAATGTTTTTTAAGGATGAATTAACGTATCATTTAAAAGATATTGGTGATGTTATTTATCCTTCGAATACTTATGGTCGAGTAACATTTGTTCAATCAATTATTTTAGGTTCAACTTTATTCATTATTTTAACATTCTTATCATATCCTGTATGATTTTTAACATTTTCGAATAATATTGTAACAAGTTCACTATTATAATTTTAAGCAATTTATGCATTTTGCATAAAAGCGCTATGTCAGAGCGGTTTAATGAGCTAGTCTTGAAAACTAGTGTTTATTTATATAAACCCTGGGTTCGAATCCCAGTGGCGCTGAATGAGGTAAATAAATAAAGTGAGTACTTTTTACGTGTGTAAATAGGACAAAAAAAGGAAAATCACTAAACAAAAATAATAGGTGAGTACTTTTTACGTGTATAAATAGGACAAAAAAAAGAAAACCATTCAATAAAAATAATAGGTGAGTACTTTTTACGTGTATAAATAGGACAAAAAAAGGAAAATCATTAAAGAGAAATAATAGGTGAGTACTTTTTACGTGTGCAAATAGGACAAAAAAAGGAAAATCATTAAAGAGAAATAATAGGTGAGTACTTTTTACGTGTGTAAATAGGACAAAAAAAGGAAAATCATTAAAGAGAAATAATAG
>Ga0209634_1001819_pt1 | contig 15259 bp, 36 predicted proteins | sample LinPmetageLP40_FD_184043 | JGI IMG/M metagenome (GOLD analysis project Ga0209634, IMG submission 184043) | Marine viral communities from the Pacific Ocean - LP-40 (SPAdes) (version 2) | ecosystem: Environmental > Aquatic > Marine > Oceanic | place: Pacific Ocean | collected 2010-08-26
TAACGGTGAAGTAAATTTAATTTCTATATCTCGACCATCTAATTGTAAAGGCTGTAACAATCCTCTACGTGTCAATATAGACGCTACACGTTTTATTATAGGAATAAGTACCTCTGTTTGCAAACGTCCAAATGCAGAACCTATTCTTTTAGCAAGCTCTCTAGACTCAATAGCTACTTCTGTAGCAGATCTAACAGCACCACTAGGATCTCTAAGATCGTTAAACAAAGATCGTTTTATAGCCATTTGCATATCATTAATAACAAATTGCGGTAATTGTAAATTAGCTCCTGTATCTAATCGACGAATAGAAGGATTAGACGAGTTATTAGAACCAACTGGAATAACAACCCCCGGACTTATGCTAATATTGTATGGATTAGTTACACCATCATCCGTAGCTGTGTACATTCCTGCAAGGTCTATAGCGGCTTTTTGTAATGAAAATTCTTTTGCTTTGTTTAAAGATTTAACATCAGGCAATGCTTGTAATGCTGGACCACGGCCACGTATCTCACCAGCTACTTTAGAGTAACGACCAGTAACCCAAGGGCTAGATGCGCCAAAGTCTTCCATCCAGCTAATACGATCTTCTTTACCTACCCATAAGCAACCGTAATAAGTCTTAGCTTTAGGCAAATAAACAACGCCTTCACTGACATCTACTTCAGACTCAGGATGACTTTTAATTTTTTCTGCAATTTCTTGTGATGGCTCAAATCCTTTCCACTTTCTAGATAGGTCACGTACCTTTACTTTAAATCTACGCCAATGTGTTTCTACATTCCCATACGGACCTTCTTCAAATGCAATACCTTTTTGTGGAATAGCAGTAAATATAATGGGCATATTGTTATCAAGGTCTTCATCTATTCTTAAAGTCCCTGTTCCTATAAGAAGATCAAGAGCGTGTTCATAGAACTGTGTAGCAAAGTTAGATCGATTAATGTAATCAAAGATAATATCAGATTGTTCTTCTAGGTTAGATCTTATATCTTCTTCTGATACGTTGTATTGACCATTTTTTAACAATAATTTAACTTGATTAGATGGTTCTAATGTAGCCCAACGAGACCATATAGGTGCGATGTTTTCTTGTAACTTACTAGCACCTTGTTGAATAGCTTCTAGCGCAGTAGAGTCAAAGATTTTATCCATTTTCTTTTGACCAGCACGAGAGTCCTCAAACAAATTTCTATTAGGAAGAAAGTATTCATAAGCATCATCAAGTTGATCACTCCAATATGTTGCTCTTTCAAATGCTTTTGATTCACGCCTTTTAAGGTCTGTTAGAGAACCTAACTCTGCTGGTAATTTCATCTAGTTTTGCTCGCTGTTCTTCTATTTGCTGACGTAACTCCAGAATAACCTCCAGCCATACTACTACTGCCTGTAGATCCTGCCCCCATCATGCTACGTTTTGCACCACCACCAGAAGCTTTAGTTGCTTGAGCTAATAAAGAAGATGCACCTAACTTACCTCTAGCCGCGGCCTTTAATCTTTTTTCACTGTCTTCTATTTCTTCGTCTAACATACGTGAAGTTCGCTGTTCTGCGGCTAACTCCTGAGCAGTAGGCTCTGGTGCTTTAGGTCGTTTTAGAAATCCCATGATGTTTCTCCAAATATTTTAACAATTGATATGGCGTTAAGATAAATGGGTTACAAATGCCCAATATCTGCTTAGTATGTCCAACACAAGTATTCAACATAAATAACGAATGCTGATTATCTTTAGGTTGAATTTTTAAAATAAACTTACTGCCGATTATACTCTTTTCGTCAGTCGTTGTGAATAAATCAAATCCACTACAATTTTTAGCAAACACTAAAAAACCTTGTCCAGAGGGTTTAACCACGTAGCAATGTCTTATATCTTTCTTTAAATAACGACTCCACCAGTTAGTTTGATCGTCTTCAAAGACAACATAGACATCAGAAGACATTAAAATTAACCTTTGCTGTAACAGGTTTAGAAAAGTTTTGTGATGCCCGTAGTGCTTGTCTGCCCTCACCTTCGCCTTGTAGTGCGTACTCTAAGGCTTCAACAGGGTGTGAGTATTCATTCTTATCGGGTTCATCAGTGTATCTTTCACCACTGGCTTGTACTCTTCTATAACAGAATCCACCTTGCAATCCTTTACGGATCATAGAAGCTTTAGGTAGGACAGTGAATCTAGGCTTACCATCCATGCACATTTCTTTCATAGGGACTTCTAATGCGGCTCTACGCTTAAGAGGGTCATTACTTTGTGTAGGTTGACACGGAATCCCTGCGGCTCGCATAATTTGGAAAGGTGTTTCAGAGTTAGATTGGTTTTTATTGTTACCAGAAGGATCACCCCAACCTTTAAACTCGTGTTCAGGGTATGTTTCTTCAATGTATCGTTTTAACGTAGGGGCAAAGTCAACAGCACCAGAGTCAGTTAACACCATTTCATCAAAACATATCCAACGGCCTATAGATGTTCTTTGAATAAATGCACAAGCAGGGGTACGACCAAAGTCAAACCCTAAGATAATAGGGTAATCAATAGAAGGTTTAAATTCTAAATGCTGACAATGGACTGAATCTGTATACATTGGGTGTACAGGTTTACCGTTAGAGACAAATCCGTATTCATTAGCTAGATTTACTTTAATCCAATCATCTGTTTTCCCTTGTAGTCCTCTTTCATAATAACTTTCAGGAAGATTTTCAAGGTTCTCAGCGTTTTTATTAATAATCCAATCTTCACCATCTTTTAAAACTCCACCAGATTGCCTAAAAAATGACCAGTTATTAGGTCGTTCTATCTCTGCTAGTTTAAAATACCAATGATCTTCATCAGGAGCGTTACTATCTCCTATAATTCCATGATGAGTAGGACGTGCGCCCTCTTTGTTAGAGGGATATCTACCATGTCTAAGGTCTAACATATCTAAAACAGACTTAGAATGCTCTTTAGTTTCGTTTAACCACACCCATGTAGTCTGTATACCCCTAGCTTTCTTAACGTGTTCAGGACGGTCAAACGCAATAAACACAACATCACAGTGGACAGAGGTTCCATCGTCTAGTTTAAATCGTATAAAGTGTGTAGGAGGCTCTTTATTACCTTGTTTAAAGTCACCTAACTCTCCGTGTATTTCTAGCCAATCTTTAATCGTAGTAGAAAACAATTCAGAATAAGTGTTACGAGCCGCAATAACCCTAGATAAACGGACATTGTAGTTTTTATGTTGCTTATCTTTGACAGGTTCCTGTTCGCACATTAAGTCAAACAGTTTTAATATACATTGAACTGTCTTACCTGAACCCAATGGACCCATAATAAATGAGTTTCTTGCACGGCAATCATTAAAATCTTGAAGGACTTGGCCTTGAGGCATCAAGTTATATTCGATTCTCATTTTGACCAGTTTATTTTATCGTAATTAAGTTTGAATGTTTCTCGACTACTGAATGTAGACTTTCTAGGGTGACTACCCTTACCACCATTGTATTCAGGAAAGTGTCTATCTCTTGTTTCTTTGTCTAACTTATTAACTAAATTAGGACCTTTCTTGCCCATTTACCATCTCCCACATATACACTCTTCTTCTAAACAAACACACTCACCAGACATCTTTTCATGCAGTATATATAAAACTTCCTTCATTGCATAATGATCTTTATCTATTAACGCTGTACAAAATGCCTCTATCAATTCGTAATCAGAATCCGTAATAGGCTCATCTGTATTTAAATCAATCATCAGCTAACCAATCCTTTATAATTAATGACTTTGCTAATTCTAAATAAAACAGCTCCTGTTCACTTGTAAGCGTACTTCCTACCTCTACCCCTACATCGCCTATACTTATTAAAAGAAAGTCCTTAGAACGCTTTATATGAGCTTCTATGAGGTCTTCTGCATCAGGTCTAAGCTTTATTATAGTCATCTAATTTTTTTTTGCGGGGGACATATATACATCACATCGCGCCACTTTCGGGGATGGGGCCCCTTTCTCATTGCGTGTTGTCATTGTTGCCGCCATCGTATCGCTTTCGATTGACTGAGATAACGAGTCCCTCATCTCCAGTACTGTGTTCTACCGCCCTGAGTTTTGGCACTAAGAAGTTACTAACCTTCTCCATAGCATCGACGCTTGCTTTATAGTCTGCCGCCTCTCCTGACTGCTCCGCTATCTCTTGCAACTTGAGGGACGAATCAATCATGGAAAGCACTGGGTTAAACTCCTTGCCATACTTCTTTTCTATTCTATCCGCTAGTAACCGCTTTAATGGCTTGTTTCCGCTACCTCTAGGCCTTCCCATAGTGTCTCCTACTGTCTTATGTTGTCTGATTAGCTATAAATAAATTCTATCGCTCTGATTTAATTGATTTAAATATTTAATGAATCCCTCGATTATACATTATTCGGCCTTATTTAGCCTTATATATAAGTAAAAGTGAGTTTATTCTTTGTCCTTATAAGAATTCGATCTAAAAATAAGCTATTCAGTGTTGACAGTTGTTAATCACTCGATACAATGGGCGCACAGGCAAAGAAACACAAAAAATGCCCTAAACAAGAATAATTCTCATTAACGACTAAAGGAAATAACAATGATTAAATTACACCCAGAAACAGCCAAAGAAATAGCCCAATTGTTTAACTGCGTAAGCGTATCAGAAATGCTTGCTGACGATGCCACTGATGTTGACGAGCGCATATATTGGAGAGCTAGAAAATGCAAAACGATTATTGAAATAACTGAAAAATATCACATTCCGCATTGTCTTTATGATAATGCCATTGAGACCATGAAGGATGATCTTTATATAAACGCAAAGCTTCCATAACTCACCTGATGATGACTAATGGGGATTAGTCGAAACGCCTTTGGGCGTAGTGAGACCCATAAACAACAGAGGATATATAAAATGACTATACAAATACACGGATTAAAAAGCTTTACCTATTGCGAGACAAAAGGACTAGCTAAATGCTTTGATGCATTAACTAACCAAATCGGCACGTATTACGATGTAATGGACGACGGTATCGGATTCAATGCTAATAGCGGTTATGTTTATATAGCATTAGAAAGCGGAATCACAATTGCTAGTATGTTAGGACATGATGTCGAATACATCGTTACAGATTACAACGACGGTGAAGAGTTCTTTTTTGATACATACAAAGAAGCAGAAACCAAGATTGATGAACTAAACAACATGGAGGAAACAGCATGAACAAGATCAAAGAAGATATTTTATCATTACGCGCACAAGCTAGAGCCGCACGTTATCTTGCCCTTAAGACTTGGGAGAAAGAAGAAGCCAAAGATCGACAGATGGATAATGTTACGTCATTCGTTCTGGGTATTGCTGTAGCTTTAATTGTGGGCATAGGCTACCAAATACATATTATGGGGGCGCTGTAATGACTACTAAAAAACAGTTGATTTTATTTATTGGCGATTACGTTAAGCTACGCAAGAATTTTTATGGTCCTGACTCGCAATGGCTTAAAGTAATAGATGTAGAGCCTTACGATATCTGTTTATTATCTAATGGCAAATATAACTCCATTCGCGTATGTGCGTCATATCAATACATTGCTGATGCAAAGTCAGAAATCGAATGGGAGAGAGAAAAAGATATTAAATTATTTTACGAAAAGGAAGCCATGTAATGAAGCTTAAAACAACTCAAAAGCAACGCATACTCGAACACCTACAGGACGGGCGCACCTTAACGCGCCTTAACTCATGGAAGGAGCTTGGTATATTAGAATGCCCTGCTAGGATTTGTGAGCTTAAACAAGAAGGCCACAACATTAAAACGGAACGGCTTACAGTAACCAATAGATATGGCGAGAAGGTATCTATCGCCAAATGGAGGCTGTAATGACTACTGAATGGAAAAAAGATCTACCAGCAGTGCTTGGTTGTGATGATGCCATTGGCAATGATGCAGAGATTCTGATTTATTCTGATGGCTCTTTGTGGAACGACGATGAGAACCATAAAAACAACCTTAAACAACTCTCAAGACTCGCTTTTAACAACGACATGGACCTCAACGATGAGTTCATCAAGCGCATTCTAGGCATTGCAAAGGAGCTTAGAGACGTTTACTACCACCACCCAGACGAATACGTCCACGTCCAAGTTAGATTCAATTTTAACTACTGTAATATGTAACTTTTATGGAGGCGATGTAATGTACATAGAAACCTGCCCAAAGTGTCTTGGTTATGGGACTGTAACGGGACTACGCTATAAGACAATGAAGGTCGAAAAAGTAACTTGTCAAAAATGCAGAGGGGATAAGGTTGTCCATTACAAATTAAGCCCAGAATTACGAGAAAGAAAAAAAAGAGAAAAAGCCGCTCGCAGGAAAAAAGCAGAAATACCTATTCGGTGGGTTCCACCCAAAAAAATACCAGAAGAATATGATTACGACATATAACCCTGCCAAGCCTCCATCATGGGGGCTTTTTATTTCCCTTGGTATTTATTCCGTAGGTAATTCATAGAAACTGGCAGTTCATCGCAACCACCGTTGGCAACCTCATTGAGCATCCATATGCCACGCCACGACGAGTTAGTTTGCGGGGTTAAGTAATCCTCATCATGTTGATAGTAAATCCCTGAGAACAATCCTAAAATATTTGTACCGTCTGCTCTCCTGCCATAGGCGATGTCTCTATCTTGAACATGACCCATAATACAGGACATCATCTTTTTACTGAGCATATTTCTAGCACTGGATACAGGCCGACCCATTACGCCAGATGTAAAGAAATGAGAGTAGGCTATCTGATCCACAACGACCACTTCGAGATAGTCGTAAACCTCAAAGCCAAACGATTCTAATTTTAAATCCTTATACCCAATCAATCCCTCTAGTTTGGGATCACTTTCGATGGCTCGTTCGATACGATTCTCATGGTTTCCCAGTGTATAAATCATTCGCGGGGTATAGCGTTTCTTTTTATTTGAAATCAGGCGATTCTGTTCGTCCCATATGGGTTGCATGAATACTTCCATTGCGGAGATTCCTGCCTCAATATCATCTTTGTACCTACGGCCTTCAAACGACTTTTTTCCAACATCCCATGATGATAAGCTAGGCATATCAAAATGATCGCCAATGTGGATAATAACGTCTGGCTTTTTCTCTGCCGCATACAATCCTGCCCATCTCAGGTGGTCAGTAGGTGAATTAGGTTTAACTTGGGTATCTGGAATGACTAAATGCTTCATATAACCTCACAAAAAAACGCCCCGAAGGACGTTCTTAGTTTGTTAAATCTTCTTGTGCAATAGCAATCAACCCTGCTACACAAAGAAGTAGAAAATAAGTAGTCATGTCAACCTCATTAGTTTGAAGCGAGATTATACTTACCTCCCATACGTTTAGGTAATGACTTTAAATCATGGACAAGATACCATATAGTTATATTCTTGTTTCATGATCTATCAAGAAATCAATGTAGTGTTTAGCCTTCCGAAGGTCATCTATTCCTCCTTTTGACTGCCACCTACTAACGTATTTAACCACATTACCCTCACAATATCCAAGTTGGTTGCCCAAGATGTAATCAATGGGCTGTAACTCAAGGTCCTTGTAGTGGCTTCCACCTATCTGTATATCCTTACTCAAAACGGTATGTCTTCTGTGATAACTGCTTGGGTTGATGCTTGAGTTGATGCTTGAGTTGCCTCTCCTTTACCTACATAACCAAGCCTTGAATCAAGGATTGCAATACTATTGATCGGTCCATTAGATCCTTCAAAAGTTTTAATCTGACAACCTGATCCGCTTACCTCTATGACCGAACCTTCAACCAATGTACTCTCATAAAAATTAGCTTGATCGCCCTGCCTTGCAAAGATAACAGCCTCATAGTTAGTCCAGTCTTGCGCTTTAGTTTCTCGATTGTAAAATTTTACACCCAACCTTACCCCAAACCCTACGCTTTCTCCTGCTTGAAATTTGTTGGCGGCCTTATTTAATTTGCCAGTTACAGTTACACTCATGCTAGTTTCTCCGTTTCATTTACAATAATATTAACAGCCTTTTGTATTTCAGCCGTTAACTTTTCAATGTACTCGTCATCTCTCTCCACTCTTACAATAAGATGGGGTATAGTTTCAGAGTACGCCATTAAATCCCACCAACTACGCCCTGTAATCATCATACAACCCATGATTTGTTGTTTGTATTTGTTGATAAAAGATTTATTGTTTCTGTGATAGCCTATCATGGTGGAATCAGCAGGACATTTGATCTCTATGCCGCCATCCTCACCCACCAAACCATCAGGTGAACAACCAAATTCTTCAGAATCATCCAGTATAAACCCATATTCTGTTACTTTCTGGTCAGTGACAAACTCATACATCTCTCTGGCTTCAGGCTCTAGCCTTGTACCCCTTTCCATATGCTCGTTAACATAGATAGGAACACGCAAACCAGTAAGGCGTTCAGCAATTAACTCGTTTATATAACTATCGGCTGATGTACTAGCCTTTCCTGCTGATGTAATGAACTTGTTAAACATAGAAGCGGAGGGTCTACCCAATCGTGCGGCAAACCACTCATTACTTCCCTGCTCATGGTCTAGGACAATCACTTAGCCTTTGCCTTCAATGCATTAATAGCTTTAGAATAATGTACAGCTAACATCTCATCCACTGAACTAGACTTGAAGTGACTAAGAAACTTCTTAACATCTATTTCGTACTCAGCTAACAGCATCTTAACTTCTTTAGCTTGTTCTTTACTTAGGATGGCACTAGCAACCACTGGGTTTATATCTTCTCCTGCGTAAATGTAAGCACCTAGCCCATGCATGGCAATAGCCTTGACCAAACATCTCATACGTGCATCTGATATGTCTCTGGATGTAGGGTTAACAATGGACTTGTTACGATTATCCATCACTGGCAACCACATTTGATGGGTGTTATCTTTTACCTTCACAGACACCGCAACCTCAACCGTATCGTTGTCATACACAATAGGTTCGTCATACCAGTATGTAGAATCAGGAAAGTTCTCCATCAGTTGTGACCATGCCCACGCCCATGATAGGTAGGACAAGTTGCCTTTCTTCTCTACTTTGTTACTGCAATCTATTGCCGATAATGTTTTCCAAGTACTCATTGTTCGCTCCTATGCTCTTGATTAGCTGACTGTGCATACAATTTACCGTAATGGTTTTCATACTCAACAGTCTCTTTCTCGTTTGGATTATGCCCATGCACAAAGTCATATTCAGCACGTTCTTTATCTGTGAAATGATCGAAGTCACTAACAGGACATGACGGATCTATCTCAGGATAGAAAAAAGCCTGTCGATCTTCTAAGTCATCTGGACACTGTATTGGATTGTCTCTCATATCTTACTCCTTTTGTTGTTTGTCACAGTATAATGAACGACCATTGCTTATATGTCAAACAATATTTGACTACAGATTAAAAATAATTTACAGTCGGCATTCACTACTAAGGAGTCAATATGGACATCAACAAATCAATCGATCATTTTATGTATGAGTTACGGCTAAACCAAAGTCAACTTGCAATCAGTGCAGGGTTGGACATTGCAACGTTAAGTTTAATCAGAAATAACCATCGATCACCTAACATGAAGACACTAAACAAGTTAGCTAGTGCTTGCGAAGTTAAAGTCAGCGAGTTTATCGCGGCTGGTGAGTAAGATGGATAAGCCATCCTATTTTGCTATCTTGACTGCTGATGTACGGTATGACAAGACTTTAAAACCACTGGCTAGATTGTTGTACGCAGAGATCACTGCATTATGTAATCAAGAAGGTTATTGCTGGGCAGGAAATCAATACTTTGCTGATCTTTACGAAGTAGACAAGAACACAGTTAGCGGGTGGATAGGACAACTTAAGACACGAGGATACATCACAGTACAACTTCAATACAAAGAAGGTACTAAGCAAATAGTGAATAGGTATATACGAATTAATGGGGAGGGTATCAATAAAATAATAGATACCTCTCTACAAAAAGATGTATACCCTATCAACGAAATAATAGAAGTTAATAGTACAGATAATAATACAAATAATAATAAAACTAATAAAGGGGGTCGTTTCACTCCCCCTAGTGTTGAACAAGTTATGGAATATTGTAATTACAGACAAAACGGTATTAACGCACAAAACTTTATTGACTTCTATCAATCGAAAGGATGGATGGTAGGTAAGAGTAAGATGAAAGATTGGAAGGCTAGCGTTAGAACGTGGGAAACAAACAACAAAATAAGGAATGAACAAAATGCAGATAAACGAAATTCTAAAAGCGAATATGCAAAGCTTAACTCAGACTACAACAAATCAACCAGCCTCTTTTAACAATGAGGAAAAGGATTCTATTGCTTACTTTTTTATGAGATTACAAAACGTTTATGGGGTAGCGCGTATGCAATCCCAATGGCCTGATTCGGAATCTTTACAATTAGCTAGGAGAGAGTACGGTAAAAAGATAGCAAAGTTCAGTCGAGAAGAGATTAACAAGGCGTTTGACTTAACACACTTAGAAAAGGAGTCGAACAACAAGCGATTTGAGTTCCCAGACATTGATGCAATTCTTGGATTGTTGACTAACTCAGGAGTATTTACTGGGTCAGGTGGTACACTGTCACATAGACTTTACAAACCAGAAGAACTATTAGGTGTTGGCACAAAGGAAGACAGAAGAAAGATTGCGTTAACAGAGATTGACAAACTTAAAGAAATGTTTTAGTAAAGGAGAACCATGTGAACGTTAAAAAATTGTTTCAGTATCTAGGCAGTAATCCTAACCTTGTCTCTGGGAAAATGTATGACAGAAGGGAGTTGGCTAGAGCGTTTGATATTTCTTATACGAATTGTTGTGACAAGCTTAGACATAAAGGCACTGCTAGGGATCATCTTTTTGAAGAAAAGAAACGAACCAAACCCAAGAAAGAAGTTAAGTTTATAGACGAGTCTACTGACAAGTTTGAACGTCAAAAATGGTATACATTACAGCAGATTGCAGACCTTACTGATTTATCTGTCGATACCATTGGAAGAAGAATAGGCAAAGGTAAGTATTTTGGGCACAAACATATTAAACCAAAAGGCAAAGTAGCAGAAAAACCTGAAGTTCATCTAAGCATTTCGCAAACATGGCTTAGAAAAAACTTAATTAAAAGGAAACTTTAATGGGCGAAGCATACACAATTAACAACGAACATAAAAAAGAAATGTTTAAGAAGTTTGTTGATAAACTTTATGAGGAAAGACAATACATTACGTTTACCTACACCTTTGGGAAGCCACGATCACCCAAACAACAAGCCGCACTTGAGGTTTATTTTAGAGAAGCCGCTAAAAGATTAAACGATGCAGGGGTCTACCACCAGATGAACGCTAAATTCATAAAAGGTGACATTGAAATACCGTGGACCCAAGAATCTTTCAAAACATTTTGGAAACAAATACAAAACACAATGTTTGCTATTGAATCAACAACAGAAATACAGTCCGACAAAGTAGCCAAAGTCTATGATGCTATCAATCGGGGCTTAGTAGAACGTACAGGGGTACATATTCCCTTTCCATCAAAAGAACTTACGGAAAAATAAAGGAGAAATAATATGGAATATATATGCGGAGTTGCATGGCTTGCCATCATGGTCGTATTAGGCAGTGGATACTGGCTTTTAGTACAAGATGAACAAGCAGAATGGGATCGACAAAAAAAGAAAACCAAGAAGTAGTCACGGTAAGGGTCGTAGAAAGGCTGTTAGAGGCGTTTTAAGGGTCATTTCAGCGCGTTTAAGCAAAAATATAAGCTACCCTACAGGGTATGGTAAAATAAGGCAAACAGATGGCTCAAACGCTTAGAAAAAAATGTTTAACAGCGATACAAAAGTTGGCAAGAATATCAGCCGCAGATGAATATGGCATGGTCCAATGTGTTTCATGTGATAAGAGACTGCATTGGAAGGATGCAGATGGTGGTCACTACATAGCTAAGGGTTCTAGTTCGTATTGGGCATTGGAGATTGAGAACGTCCATCCACAGTGTAAAGGATGTAATGCATTTGGGATGAGTAAGGGAAGTGCTGAAGGTCAGTACACGTTATGGATGATTGATTGGTACGGTGAGGACTTTGTTAGGCAGATGCATCAAGACAAAAGAAAGATTAAAAAGTTATACACTGCTGATTACAGAGAAATGTTAAAAGAGTTCAATGAGTTAATTAAATACCATGAGGATAGACTGTTATGAGTACATTCCTAACTGAGTTAAGAGACAGATCTGTTAACTGCGGATTAAGTGAAGTCCCTGCCAAGATGGATTCTATTATAGAAGCCGTGCTGTATGGGTCTGCACTACCAGCTTATGCAGTAGAAGAGATAGATATACTGTGGTCTGAAGTCACTGCGGAAGAAGAAGCATTACTTAAACCACCTACAGAAGAACAATTAAGTTTGCATCATCCTTCGTTTAATGTAGAATAAAGTAATCCCTTTTGTTGTTTTGCCCTTTCGAGGGCTTTTTTTGTTATAATTGGGGCATGAATCTTAAATCTTTGTTAAATCGTATTGGTGTTTCTGGTGTTAATCAACCGAAAAGAACCCCTAACCATCCAACAAAGTCTCATGTTGTTGTTGCCAAGTCTGGTGACAAAGTTAAAACTATTCGTTACGGTCAGCAAGGCGTGTCTGGGGCAGGGTCTAACCCTAAGTCAGCTAAACAGAAAGCTAGACGTAAATCATTCAAGGCTCGTCATGCTAAGAACATTGCTAAAGGTGTAATGTCTGCGGCATACTGGGCAAATAAAAGTAAATGGTAGGAGAATACTATGCCTTACGGTAAAGGAACATACGGTAGTAAAGTTGGTAGACCAAAAAAAACTAAACCAGTTAAAAAGAAAAAGAGTTTAATTAAATGAAAGGTTTATACGCAAACATACACGCTAAGAGAAAAAGAATAGCCGCTGGTAGTGGTGAGACAATGCGAAAGAAAGGTGCTAAAGGTGCGCCTACTGCAAAAGCATTTAGAGAATCTAAGAAGACTGCTAAAAGTTTGTTAAGTTAATAGGTCCAAATAACAGGCATAGTCTTTCTAGTGTCTACATGGATGAAAGTCTTTGCTACACCTATACCATTAAATCCCATTGACTGCGCGTTTTTAATGATCTCGTAGGCTTCATTTCCATTATTAATTCGTATGTCTGCCGCGATCCCTTGAGCATGGGTTCCTGCCTTTCTCCCTGCGTTTGTCTTTCTTGCCTCAATGCTATGGGTTGGATCTCTGTAACCGCTTGTAATGATAAATGGGAAGCCGCATATGTGCCGAAGGTCATCCAGTTTATTGAGGAAGTCTTCTGACATTTCATTGTTACCAGTTTCCTGACAATCAAAATCTTTTATATTAAAGTATCTCATACTAACCAAAATGCTACGGCTATACTGCCTAGAAGAAGTAATCCCAAGATTAAACCAACCCATGTTTCCAACTGACTCCAATCGTCCATCAGTTTTTACCTTTATTCATAACGCCTTCAAACGCACCACCACCAAAGTAAAACCCTACAATGGTCAACATGATCCAATCAACTTTAAACGCAGAGATGATTTCTTGTACCGCAGTTATATCCCTGCCAAGAAAAAATAAACTCAACACAAGAATGTAAGAAGCAACAAACGTAAACCCAAATATCAAAGCTAAGTATCTTTGTGCAAGCTTAAACGGTGCGTAAGAACTTAACAAGTCTGTCTTTGCTTTGGTCTTTGCTTCTATGGCTTCTGTTTCTGAGGTATGCATGGAGTCAATTAGACCCAAGCCTTTAGAAATTACATCACCACTGCCTAGTATCTGACTTAGTATACCCATTACATTATCTTCTCTAATACGAATAGACCAATGATGAGGGGGTACATACCCCACAGCATCATCTCAGTCTTTTTAAATCTAACAGAACCCTCATCAAGGCGTTTCTCAATAGATTGGAACTTCATTTCTATAGCTTCCATACGCACGGCACATTCTCTTTCGTGAGCTTCTAGTTTAAGTAACGCCTCTTTGACGGTTGCCATTAGTGTACCTCGTCTACCGCTTCATCAGTTTCTAACTGTTGTGTTAGCATATTCATAAACGCATCACGGCCAACACTTAACTGATCTAAATTAAAACGAGTGCTTGCTATCTTTCTGTCTAAATCAGCAACATGATTAACCATTGCTTGTTGTTCTTCAGACATATCTTCTAGGGTGTAATCTACATCATTAATCGTAATGGGAGTTGTTTTTTTCTCGCCCATGTTAATCTCCTTTAGGTTAGTGAACTTCTATTTTAAAAAAATACTGCATATAGTGCAAACCCAAAAAATACAAGAGCTAGTGCAAGCCCCCACCAAGTGTTTGAATCTGACCAATCTTGACCTGATATCAAAATATCTCCGTTGTCTCTGGGTCTACATATTTAGGTTTACAATAAGCCCTTACAGGTACAGGAAATGCTTTTTTAAATGTAATCCCTGCTGTACCCTCAATGCCTTGTAAGCTTATACTTCTACTAAAGTATGTGCATTTGTTTACATCGGCCCATACACCATACTCTTCTGTTTCTATAACAAAACCATCAGCAGTTAGTGTCTCTAACATTAATGCAAACACCAACTGTTTCACCTAATAACCTTGTCTTTTACATCAACCCATTGAACCTGACAACGACAGTCTACAGGCTCGTATTTATTACTGGGTCTTGATAGTTCTTGACACATATAAATACAGTGTGACTTCTTTAAATAATAAAGTGTCTGCTCATCAACTACCTCGCCATTGACAAAGAATAGAAGGGCAAACACCATTTTCATTGTTTAGCCAGTAGTGCCTGTACTAACGCAGAAATTTGATCGTTAGTCTTTTCCTGTATCTTTTCTTGTCTAGCCAATGACTCTACAATTGCATCAACCTTAGTCTCTGTTACAGCTTGTGCCTGTCCGTTTTCAGCCGCTTTCTTAGCAGTCTCTTTAACTATGACTTCGATTCTTTTAACTTCCTTAGTCGTAGTCTCTGCATTAGCCTGTGCCGCACCGTAAGAGATAGCACCGACAAACAAACTAACTACTAATGGAATAGCCCAAGTAGGAATTACAATACCTTTATCACTCACCACGGAACCTCCGCAACAACTGAAGGAGCCTTAGACTCTGCAATTTGATTTGCAATAGAAGCCTCAATGTCCGCTACAGTAATCTGAGGACAAG
>Ga0209634_1001821_pt1 | contig 15258 bp, 20 predicted proteins | sample LinPmetageLP40_FD_184043 | JGI IMG/M metagenome (GOLD analysis project Ga0209634, IMG submission 184043) | Marine viral communities from the Pacific Ocean - LP-40 (SPAdes) (version 2) | ecosystem: Environmental > Aquatic > Marine > Oceanic | place: Pacific Ocean | collected 2010-08-26
TCATCTAGTTCATCTTGGTCACTTCCGTCATCATTAGCCTCCTCAGAATCACTGTCTTCAACCATATTGGACGGAGTCTCAGTAACGGCTGAACTATTAGGACCACTTCCATCTTCATCATCGCTTTCTTCAATAAATGAATAGCCAGACATACTATTAGAGGAACTGTATACCTTGAGTTGCTGGACGTTCCACTTGTATCCATATTTACCACCATTAAAAGTAACTTTGTCACATTTGACAATTGCTACAATATCACACTTACCACTTGCTACCTTAAGGAGTTCATCCATGTCAGTAATAGGATTTTCTGGGCTATCAAGGAATGCCTTGAACCCCATACCATCTTCCCAAACTGGTAGATTCAACTTGATTCTAGGAGCATATTTTTTATTAGGACGACCAGTTTCCTTGTCTTTAGACCACTTAACACAGGTTCTAAGGAGTGCCTTACAAACAGGTTCGCTGGCATCTTCATCATCCACCCAAGTGAAACTGTTTTCGGTGGCATGTTTTATCAACTTAGTTTCCATACCAGTCACTAGGTCATAAAGGTCTTTAACTTTGGGCTTACTCGCTTCTTCTCCATCGTCAATCGGCATATAGCCGTTAAACGATACATCAAGAGAGTAAGATTTTTTAAGCACTTCCCCGGTTTTTTTGTCAGTATCTTCATAAACATTAATTCCAAAAGGACATAGGATTTTAGGAGTCTGAATTAGAAGCCAAGAGCCTTTGTGTAGGACTTTTGCATATTTACCGCCATAGTTATTTGCTAGAGGACCATCGAAGGTCAATGCGTTAATATCGACGTGTTTTGCGAGATTAATTGAATTGTTTGCCATTGTGTGTATCTTTTTAAAAGAATGAATTACATCAATCAAATTTTTATATAATATAAAAAATATATCAATAATAATAAAAAAATATATCAATAATTTAATAATTAAGTCTATCATCAATAATAATAAAAAAATATATCAATAATTTAATAATTAAGTCTATCAATTTCAATTTAATTTAGTTATTTGTTTTACGCTTTACAACCCGGCGTTTTGGTTTTGAAGCAGGTGGAGTCTTAGGCTTAACAGCTTCTTCTTCCTCGTCATCAGATGGAGATTCATCTAGTTCATCTTGGTCACTTCCATCATTAGCCTCTTCTGAATCACTGTCTTCAACCATATTGGACGGAGTCTCAGTAACGGCTGAACTATTAGGACCACTTCCATCTTCATCATCACTCTCTTCAATAAAAGAGTAACCAGACATGCTATTCGATGAACTGTATACTTTGAGTTGCTGGACATTCCATTTATATCCATATTTACCACCATTAAAAGTAACCTTGTCACATTTAACAATTGCTACAATATCACACTTACCACTTGCTACCTTTAGGAGTTCGTCCATGTCCGTAATAGGATTTTCAGGACTATCAAGGAATGCTTTGAAACCCATACCATCTTCCCAAACTGGTAGATTCAACTTGATTCTAGGAGCATATTTTTTATTAGGACGACCAGTTTCCTTATCTTTAGACCACTTAACACAAGTTCTAAGTAGTGCCTTGCAAACAGGCTCACTTGCATCCTCGTCATCTACCCATGTAAAACTATTTTCGGTAGCATGTTTTACCAATTTAGTTTCCATACCAGTAACAAGGTCATAGAGTTCTTTAACTTTCGGCTTAGCAGGTTCATCCCCATCATCAATTGGCGTATAGCCATTAAAGGACACATCTAGAGAGTAAGATTTCTTTAGCACTTCCCCGGTTTTTTTATCAGTATCTTCATAAACATTAATTCCAAAAGGACATAGGATTTTAGGAGTCTGAATTAGAAGCCAAGAGCCTTTGTGTAGGACTTTTGCATATTTACCGCCATAGTTATTTGCTAGAGGACCGTCAAAGGTCAATGCGTTAATATCGACGTGTTTTGCGAGATTAATTGAGTTGTTTGCCATTGTGTATATAATTGTTATGTTTTGTTTGTCTTCAATCAAATTTTTTTATTGTTTTTACAAAATCTCTTTAAACGGGCTTTTCTAATATCTTCAACATTTTCTGCTGTATTTCCCCCAATTACTTTTCCATTATTATGTTCTTCTTTTAAATCATCCGATGATATTGATGGAGTTTTAATTTTTTCTATTTTATCAATTGGACAAAAATCTACTTCTAAATCTGTATTAAAGGTTGATATAATATCAAATGGTTCTGTTTTAACTATTTCTAAAGATATTACATCATCATTATTTTTAATATTTATAATTTTACCCATTTCTAAAACAGGATAATCTTTTATTATAGCTGTTTCTAAAAAATCTTTAATATTATCTATTTTATAAAAATTATCGGATGTAGGTTTAAGTTTTAAAAATGTGCCTTTCGGCGGTAAGTAATATTCAATATCAATTACCATATCTTTTTCAGCAAATAAATTTTCAGCAATTATATTAGGTAAGTATATTTTATTATCCAACGCACTAAATTCATGTACTCCAACATAAGATTCAAAAATTCCAAATTCGGTTGTATTTTTTATTTTGAAAATGATTGGTCCATTATCCAAATAATTTATATTTTCATTTAAAAGTGATTCTAATAAAGTTTTATCTAATATTACTTTATTAGAAAATTCTAAAAGATTATTATAATTAGCTGGAAAATATATTAAATAATCTACAAGACATTGGTGTTTTATTTCCATTATTATTATATCTATAAATTTTTTTTAAATAAATCATCAAATTATAAGTATATCTTAATTTAAAATTTGATTTTAAAATATATACTATAAAATATATTAATATGAAAACAGTTAATCAATACTTCAATGAATGTAAATGTTTAGCTAGGACAAAAAAAAATCCTAATTTTCAATGTCATAATAAACCTAAACCTGATAGTATATTTTGTGGAATACATATTAAAGCAAAAAATGTTTATAGAATTGATGAACCCTTAGATTTTATTGTTAATAGAAATAGTGCCAATACAAATCTATACTATATAAATAATTTAGACAAAATTATTAAATGTCAAAAAATTATTAGAACATATCTTAAAAATCATATCAATAAAATGAGAGGCCCTGCATTTTTAGATAAATCATTGTCTAACAATGATACAGATTTTCTGACATATAAAACGATTCAAGAAATGCCAGATAATGAATTTTTTTCATATCGGGATACAGATGGTTTTATTTATAGTTTTAATCTTAAATCAATAAATTATCTACTTGATTATTGTAAAGAAAATCCGTATAATAGAAAAATTATACCACAAAAAAATATTGATAATATAAAATTTTTATCAAAATATTTAAAAAGCGATTTAGTTTTCGAAGTTCCAACAGATGAGGTTTCAATAATAAAGCATAAATGCATTACGATATTTCAAAGAATGGATGAACTTAAATTATATACCCAACCTAGGTGGTTTTTAGATTTAAATTTCAATGAGTTAAAAAGTTTGTATTTAGAAACAGAAGATATATGGAATTATAGAGCTATGCTTACAAATCAACAAAAGAAAAAATATACAAAAACCGGTAAGGCATTTACATATCCTATTAGTAAAATTAAACTATTACAAGAAACTGATTCTAACAAAAAAATTTTACAAAATTTAATTTTAAATGAATACCAGGAACTAGTTTATAGAGGGAATACAGATGATGACTGTATCACAGCATGTTATTGGATATTAATGGGTTTAAGCATTGTTTCTAAAAACGCTGCTGATGGAATGCCAGAATTAATTCATTCACAGATAATAAATTAATATATATATATATATATATGGATAAAATAACAAAATTAAAAGATTATTTTAATAATTTAAGCCATAATACGTATTATTTAAGTAATAAAGACTTTAAATACGGAACATATAGAATTATAAAACCTGGTTTATATAAATTAACTGAAAATATCGTATTCGAACCTAATAAAAATAGTTATTTATCTATGAATCCTGCTTCTTTTAATAATATTTTAGATAACTTTCGCCCATTAAATCATCAAAAAAGATATAAAAAACCTCCATATCATTTAGGATTTTTTGCAGCTATTACAATAGAAAGTGATGATGTTATTTTAGATTTAAACGGATATTCAATACAACAAAGTCAACTTCATTATATCAATCAAAGATTTTTTTCATTAATAGAATTAAATGAAGCTCCATTTATTAAGAAACAAGGTCCTTCTGATTTTGGAGATATTAATTACCCAAAAAATATATATATAAAAAATGGTTATCTTAAATTATCTTCGCATCATGGAATTCATGGAAATAACAATGATAAAATATTAATTGAAAACTTAGATATATCTAAATTTGAAGTAGCTGGAATTCAGTTAAATGGATGTGAAAATTCATGTGTATATAACGTTAAAATACATGATAATAGTATAGATACTAAAGTAAGCTTATTTTATTCAAATGCTATAAATACACGTTTTTTTTTAAAACAACTTGTTGAAAATAAAACTATTGATAGGCAGGTGATAACTATAAATGGAAAAGAACGAACAGCTTTATCTATATTTGTTGATTTACAAAAAGCATTGATTGATGTTAACAAAAGTATTATAGATAAAAAAATTATAAAATCAAAATTTTATAGAAATGTTGATAAATTACCTGAAGGTAATATTTATGGTATAGTTTTAAATACTACTGGAGTTGTAGTAAATGATTTTTTAGATAACGATAATGCAAAAAAAAATAAAAATAATGTCGTAAATAATATAAAAATTTATAATCTAATTTCAAAACCAAAACAAATTATAACATTATCCGAAGGTAAAAAGTTTCATCAAGGCGTTATTGGGGATAATATACCATACTTGAAATTATGTGATACAAATTTTTTTTACAAAGAAAATGAACTTTATAATTCAATTGCAATAATTGCAAAATTTACAAATAACACTAGATTTATTCATAGAAGTAAAAGTTTAAATATTCCTGAATATATTATTAATGAATGGATAAGTGGAGAAAAAAATTTGTTAGAAATAAAAACTAATTATAATTTATATTGTATTAATCTAAGAGATTCTATGAATCATCTTATGAAAGGTAATATAGCATTATTTGTTTCCGGGAGTGAACGCCTCGAAGTAGCTAATATAAATATTAAAAACATATATAATTTTGATGAACAAAATAACCATAATGATAAATTAAATCTTGAAACTGATTTTAATTATGTAGCTAATAATGAAACCATGCCAAACTATAAAATACAATATAAAAAATATATGGGGAATAATATTAATGCAATAACAGTAGTTCAATCTAATAAAATTATAATATCAAATATAAGCTGTTCTGATATGCACTCAAAAGAAGGTTTGTGTAATGGAATAAAATATATAAACTCATGTTCTGATATAATTAATAATAATATTAATATAACAGAAAATACAATAAATGACAAAAAATATATAGAAAAAATAAATTTTATGATAAATCATTATACAAAAAACATTTAATTAAATTTTTATAATTTTTGGACACGTAATTTCAGGCAACGATTGTTTTATTAATTTTTTACCATAATTTTTATAATCATAATCACATCTATGTTTTTCAGGCATTCTATGAATTGAACAAAAACGCTTTTCACATCTGCACGACATATCTGTTAATTTTAATTTTTTTCTACATTTAGTATCACCATCAATAAATGCACATCTTTCAACCATTTTATATAATATAATTTATATATTATATATATTGATAATCAATTTTTTTAAGTTTCTAAATTAATATCATTTTCTAAATTATTTATTTCTGTATTATATGTTTCGTCATTAAAGATTAAATCATCTTCGCAAATACTTCCAATAATTTTATGATTTTCATCATATATAATGTGTTTTTCATAATCAAAATAAATTGTTTTTCCTCCTATACAATCTTTAATTAGTAAATCATAATCAATATCATTATCATCCAGGGTTTTTTCTTTACAATTATTAGGTATAGAAAAATCATCTTCATTAAATTCTACAGGGTTTTTTAAATTTATTAAATTAATAATATCATTAACTAATTCAAAATTAACCGATTTTGATACAAATCGATCTTTATTGTCATAGGTTAATTCTAAAAACTTATTTTTTTTTTTTTTAAATATAATTTTTTTTGAAGGCATTTTCTAAATATTTAAATATCAAATATAATATCAAATTAAAATATAATATGCAGAAATCAGATTTTTTATCAAATGACCCAAAATATCAAAGACTTATAACAGATATTCAAGACTTAAATGAAATAAATAATAATTTATGTAATCTACTTTTAGAGCAGGATGAGAAAATAGAAAATATTTGTGATCAAACTTATAAATCAATTGATAATCTAGAAGTTTCTAATAATAATATAATAGAAGCATCTAAATATAAATTAAAAATTAAAGCTACAGTAATAGGAGCTGTTCTAGGAAGTGTAGTTTTGGGACCTACAGGTGTTTTAATAGGAACTAAATGTGCCATTTATATGGCGGCTAGTGGTGGAATCGTAGGTTCATTTATAGGAAATAAGTTAGGATAATGTATTTAATTATCGATATCGTAATTAATTAAATTTTTATTAACAGGTTTTAAAGCTTCTAAATTACCACATTTGAAATAATTATAATTTTTATGTTGTTCACTCTTAAAAATATATAATCTTCTCGAACTTATATAATCTATATCTTCTTTACATATTTTATCTACAATTTCAGATGAATTATCGTTATTATTGTATTCGGTATCTTGATGAGAAATGTCTATTTTTCTAGTAAAATAATCATCCAATTCTTTATCTAATTCTTCTTTAGTTTTTTTAGGGTAATTAGGTATAGTATCACCTAAAGGATAACCTTCATGTGTTCCTATGTAGGGTTCGATAAAAATACTATTAGTATCTTCATCCCAATCATCATATATTTTTTTACTATAAGAATATGGTATATTATGAACACTCCTTTTATTAAAATATCTTAGCTCATTTATATCATTACATTTAAATTCAATAATTTTTATTTTATAGCCTTTACTTGTTGCCAATTTAATATAATTTGAATAATTCCATATTTTATTATTAAAATTTGCAATGTAAATTCGTGGAACATCTAATTCTAAATACGTTAAAAATTGGTCAAAAGCCCATGCATTCGATTTATTTAAAAACTCGCGTTCAAAGACATATTTACCATCTTTAATAAAAAAATCATCATTGGCTACTACAGCATATATACCTTTTTTACATAATTCTTCATTTAAAACATAATTATTTTTTCCTATACCAGGAACTCCTCTTAAAATAATAAGTTCTTTTTCACTTACAGAATTTATTTGATAAAATAAGTTATTTTTATATACTATATTACATATACTTCTGTAAAAAACAGCCCCAAATAAAGTAGCCCACCCTAAAGAAACTGACAATAAAGGTATATTAACTAAAAATTTAGTGTTAATTTTGGAATAAAATTCACTTAACATACTATATATAATATAAATATATATAAACTTTAAATAAATTAAAACTTTAATTTATTTAATTTATATATTCTTTTAGTAAAATATAACAAATACTTTGTCTAGATAAAATTATTTTTGTTTTATTAACTGTGGTATAAATATAATAGTCTCGGTTTTTATTGGTTTTATTAGCACCATATAAAATTAATGGCATATATTTATTTTCAAGCACATTTGTTTTCAATTTATTAAAAGGTATTTTAAGTCCAGATTTATGTAATTCATCCAATGATTTAAATTCTGCTAATATAATTTTATCAATCTCATTATTTATATTATAATTTGAGTCACTGTCTTCCATTTGTTTTAACTTATCTATATCTTTCTTTTGTTCTTCACTTAAATATTCATATCCATACATGTTATGTAAATAACCAGCAAAATCCATTTTTTTTCCTTATAATAAATTATTAATCAAATCAATTTTATCTTCTAATTATTCTTTTAAGTTTTTTTGGTAATCTTTTAATTTTTTTAAATCTTTTTGATTTAATACTATTTATACTATTATGAATTTGATTATTTTTTTTTTTTATAATATTAATTATTTTACTTTTACTGTTAATATATTCCATATGACCTAAATTGCTTTTAAAATATTCTGTACGACTATTATCAGTTGAATATATTATAGTATTATTAAGATATTTATGATTAATATCTATTTGTAATATTTCGCAAAATAATAATATAAATGGATCACATGTGGAACATAAATAACCATTATTTATTGTATTAATATCATACTTATCTATATGAATTCTAATTTCTTCACGTTGTTGTCCTGTAAGAGATTTATTTTGACATTTAGTTGATATTTGTTTATGAGAATTTTGTTTTAATCTATTAGCTAAATTTTTAGGTGTTTTTTTTATAAGATTTAATTTAACGCAATCTTCTTTATTAAGAGAATTAAGTAGACTATCCCAAAAACATGACATATAAATTATAATTTGATTATTTTTTTTTATTATTTTTTAATTTTAAGTGATGTATGCAGTTTACAAAGGAAGAATTCCTGGTATCTATATGACATGGATTGAGTGTAAAAATCAGATAAATGGATTTTCTGGGGCAAAATTTAAAAAATTTGATAATATAATAGATGCTAAAAAATTTGTGAAAACTGGTGAAATTTCTGATACTTATATTATAAATAATAAAGTTATAGATAGAAACAAAAGTATAATAAATATTTATACAGATGGAAGTTGTTATGGTAATGGTAATAAAATTTCTTATGGGGGATTTGGTATATATAGTTCAGACTTAAATATAAAATATAGTGAAAGTTTAAGTAGTCCATGCACAAATAATATAGCTGAAATAAATGCTATCTTAAAAACACTTGAATTAATCGAAGATTTTTTAAAAGATGAAACTATTTTAATTAATATTTATACAGATTCAGAATATTCTATAAAAGCATTTACTACATTTGGTGATAAATGTCATAAAATGCTTTGGAAAAATAATCCAAAAAATAAAGAATTAATTAAACTAGGATATTATAAAATAAAATCAACAAATAACATAAGATTTAATCATATTTATTCTCATACAGGAAAATCTGATATTCATTCTATAGGAAATGAAAATGCAGACAATTTAGCAAATCTGGGATTATTAAAATCTATAGATAATTCAGATAATATAGGATATAATAAGTTTAAAAATGGAAAATATAAAGGACAATCATTGAATCATATCAAAGATATAGATATAACATATTTAAGTTGGTATTTAAAAAATAAACCATACAAAAAGGAAGATACATTTCTGTATATATTAAAAAAATATATAAACTAATTATTATACCTATATATACTTCTTGAAAAATTAATCATTCCTTTGTGTTTTGGATTGATTTGTTCAATCATTGTAAATGTTGCTGTATTATCTTTAATTAAGATATTAACATCAATTACATTAAGTCCACTTAATACAATTCCCTTTACATAAGAATACTGAATTTTATTGTTACATTTAAATTTTACTATATCACCTATGTTAAATTCTCTATTTCCATGTAATTTCATTTTATTATTTTTATAAAAATTAGTTTCATTGTAATTTTCTATTGTTTTAAGCATACTAATGTAAATAGAATACTATATGTTTATAAATCAAATTAATATTTATAAACATATATATATATATATATATATATATATGGATTCTATAATAGATAGTTCTTTTGTAAAATTAAACATTTTTTCTATGTTAATATATTTAATTTATCTAGAATTAAATCCAAAAATAACAGGAATATGGTTAAGAAAGAATGCATTTAATAAAACTGTAATAAGTCTAGGTAGTTTAAAAGATTATATTTTATATCCTTTTAAAGAAATCAAGCTATGGTATCCTAAATTTTGGGACTTAAATATATTTGTAAGTGTTCCTATTATTACAATAATATTATTACTTATTAAAAAACTTTATTCCTTAATTAATATTTTAAACTTGTAATATAATTATTTTTTTTTTATTTTATTTAGTAATGCATAGTTTCAATGAATATAAAATAATATTTAATAATGAATTAACAAAAAAAATAAAAACGGAATTCAATGATGAAGATATAACAAATATGATTTTATATAGCTTGTTTGGAGGAAAAAGATTAAGACCTATAATTGCAATTGATATTTGTTTATCTTTAGGTAAAAAATTAGAAGATGTAATTGATTTTGCTATAGGCATTGAACTGATTCATAATGCTAGTTTAATAATAGATGATTTACCTTGTATGGATAACGATAATTATCGTAGAGGTAAATTATCATTTCATAAAAAGTTTTCGTTATACGATGCCGATTTTGTTTCAAGAATTATGCTATCTACGGCTTTAAAACTTATATATAGTAATTTTAAGTTAGTTGAACAAAATATATTTCATCTTATAACAAGAAATATAGTTGATAATTTAGGTATTAAAGGTGCTACTGGTGGTCAATTACTAGACCTGACGCCTTTAAATATAAATTCTAAAAAAGAACTAATCAATAATTTTAAAAATAAAAATTTTGTCAAGGAGCTACTAGATAAAAAAACAAGCACTTTTTTTGAAATTGCATTTTTAGGTGGGTTTATATCAGGAAAAGGTAATTTAGATAATATTGAAACTATTAAATCTTGTTCAAGAAATTTTGGCTTGGCATTTCAATTATATGATGATTTTGATGATATAGAACAAGATAAATTGAGATTTGAATTAGGATTAAATGACCCTAATTATATAAACAATTTTGGTTTAGAAGAAACTAGAATTGTATTTAAAGAAAATATAGAATTATTTATTGAAAATATGAATAAACTCAAAATTTACTCTATAACTATGAATGAATTAATAAATAAATTAAAAACTAGGATTATATAATCTTTAAGATAAAAATAAATAAACATAATCTGATTAGAATATATGGAATTTTCATATAGGTTAGGTGAATTTAAAGATTCAAACTATGTTTTCTACTTAAATGATGGAAGATGGATTAATATAGACTTATCTAATAAATTTCCTAAATATAGATTGCCTATGACAAATTTGGGTAATGAATATTGGCAATTTACTATAATTAAATCCAAATCAATTAATCCTTATTATAAATTAGGAGACATTCATTACTTTAAAAGAGAATTTATTCGAAAATTTAATACATGCTGTCGTCAATTTGAAAGAGTTGGTATTACTTATAGACTGACTAAACAAACTGAATTAGACAAATATGAATATAGAAACAGTTTAAATACTGATAATGCTAAATTATATGCATATATATATCAGATTTTAGAAACAGATGTAAAAGAAAAGTCAAAAGTAAAATATTATAAAAATGGGTTTGTTGAAATAGCTTTATAAGTATATAAATTAGTAATAATTTATATATTATATATAATGGAACAAAAATTAATCCAATCATTTACTGAAAAATATGGAAATAGTAGATTAATTTCCCCTATTCAATATATTTTTAGTAAATTAACAGATGTTGACCTTAATTTAATTAAAATAATACAGTATGTTGAAATTTTTCTGAATGAAAAATATAAAACAAATATAAAATTAGATAAACTTATTTATACATTTAGTTGTCTTTATCATTCAAATAAAATAATTTATGATTTACCACATGTAATGAATAAAGTTAACTATAATACTAAACCATGTTTGCATATTATTTATGGTGAAACTATCAGTGAACTTGTATCATTATCACTTTATACTGAATGTTTAGAATATATGAATAACCTTTATTTGGAAAATAATGTGTCAAAAACGATAAGAAATAATAGTATAAAACTTTTTTTTGATAAATTAATAAACATAAATCTAGATTTTAAAAATATTAAACTTGAAAAGTTTCATAGAGATTTGTATCTCTTAGCTATAGATGTTTCAGTAAATATTTTCTTAGAGACACCAGATAAATCTATTAATGATAAAATTATTAATGATATAGAAAATAAATATTTGATTGATTTAAGTATCAATTATGATAAATAATATTTATGGTTAAACTCAGGTCGGGTTTTATCTATAATAATGTTGAAACTTATAATAATTTAGTTTTAGAATTTAATAAAAAAATAGATAATTTAAGTTTAAATAAATTAAACTTAAATTATTATTATAAATTAATTAAAAAAGAGAAAAAAAATTTAGATATTAAGGTAAATAGTAAAGATAGAAAAAAAATGTATGAAAGTTTAGAATATCTTATTTCTAATTTTTTAATCCATTTTAAATGTAAATCAATTAATTTAAAGAGTAAATATCAAGATATTGATTGTTTAATTTGTTATTCAAAAATAGGTTATTCAAAAATTATTACATGTAAAAATAAACAACATATCTTTCATAAAAAATGTTTTATAATGAGCTTAGATTACTCTCATATGAAATTAAATAATTTACATCAATGTCCCTATTGTTTACAATTCAATATTGAATTTTAAAATTATTTAAGATTATTTTAATATATATTTTTATTATAATGGATAATGAAAAACCTGATAAATATATAGAAGAATTTTGGTTATATTATAAAAAAAGTATGATAAACTTTTATAAATTAAATTCTTTTAAATCGAGACCTATAGATAAATGGTCAGATATTTTAAATAATTTGCAAAATGAAAAAAAATATAAAGAGATAGAAAAACATATCTTAAATTATATGTCACTTTATGCTATTGATTTACTACGTTCATGTGATAACTATCATATGAACATTCTTATAACAAATATAAAAAGATGGAAAAAATTATCGAAACATTTTATTGAGTTTACTGATAACGAAAATTATTATAATATTATTTTTTTATTAGTGGACATATATAAAGGTATAATGTTTGATGATGACCCTGAAATAGATATTATTTTTTCGCAGGTAGAATTAATAATTATTTACAAAGATTTCTCTAATATAATTAACTATGCAATAAATTATAATAAACCTTCAATTTTAACTAAAATAAGTAAATATTGTGATATCAGTAATTATTTTTTATCTAATTATGGTATTAAAATTGATTCTAAAAATTCCTTTAGAAAGGTATTATTGAGTTTAAAACAAAAAATTATAATCACTTAAAATTTAAATTTTACTAATCTACATGATGAATAATACAAAATATTATGAACTATTATCTATTGATAAAAACGCAACTGAAAAAGAAATTAAAAAAGCTTATAAAAAAAGTGCATTAAAATATCATCCAGATAGAAATCCTGATAATAAAGAAGAGTCTGAAAAAAAATTTAAAGAAATAAGTGAAGCTTATAGTATATTAGCAGACCCACAGAAAAAAAATATATATGATAAATACGGCGAAGAAGCTGTAAAAAATACAGGTGGTCCTTCTGGTTCACCATTTGATATTTTTGAACAAATGTTTGGCGGCACTGGTGGATTTAATGGTATGGGTGAAGGTATGTTTGGTGGTGGAAGTCCATTTGGTGGCACACCTTTTGGTCAATTTTTTGGTAATCGTAATAGCCAAGAACAAAATAATGTAACTAAAATCAAAGTAAAAATTACTTTCAAAGATATTATTTTAGGTTCAGAAAAAAAAATTAAAATAAACAGAAAAATTTTAGAATCTCAAAATGATATTAAAATATGCTCTCAATGTGATGGAAAAGGTAAAATAGCAAATTTAATAAGATTAGGACCAGGTATTGTAACTCAGTCTATAAGCCCTTGTTCAAAATGCAATCAGACAGGAAAAATTTTAAATTATAAAATTATTGAAGAATATATTAAAATTACAATACCAAAAGGCAGTAAAGAAGGAGAACATATAAAAATTATTGGTAAAGGCAATGATATAGATTTTAATGAAAAATCTGATTTAGTAATCTTTTTCGAAGAAGAAAAAGAAGTAAATATGATTCGAAATGATTCAAATCTATTATATACAAAAGATATATTATTATCAGAAGCATTGTGTGGTTTAGTATTTGTTTTTAATCATCCAGCTAAAAATAATATAATTATAAGAACATCATCTATAATAGAACCTGAAGCTACTAAAATAATAAGTGGATTAGGTTTTCCTTTTAAAAATAGTGTAAAACACGGTGACTTGATAATTAAATTTAATATAATTTTTCCACAAAAAATAAGTTCTGAAAAACAGGACTTAATTAGAAAACTTTTACCAGTTAGAAATAATTTAAATATTGCAAATAATAATTATCAAGAATTTTACTTACATGATAATATTGATAGTAATTTTTACGAAGAAGATAATTTAAACTCGAATGAAAGAGAAGGAGTAGAATGTCAAACTCAATAACTTTAAATAAATATTCTTTAAATATAAATATAAATTTGAATTATCTTAAAAACAATTCAATATCTAAGTATAACCATGGATTTATTTTTAAATGAAACTAAACAAATTTATATTAAAAATATTAAATCTATTTTAGATAATATATCAATCGATTATAATTTAGATAAAGAGGATTTATATAAATATTTAGAAAAAAAAAGTTCTAATAAAGTTAAAAATACGTGTAGTAACTTATGTATGGCAAGGAAACAAGATGGGAACCAATGTACTCGTAAAAAAAAATATAATGATTATTGTGGTAAACATGTTAATAATCAAAAATATGGGAGGATTGATGATTGTTCCCATTTAATTGAAGATTTTTCAGAAGATGAAAACTATATAATGGTTTGGACAGAAAAATATAAAAATATTGATTATTTAGTTGACTCGAATAATATAGTTTACACAAATAATATAGAGAATCCAAAAATTATTGGTAAAAAAGTTAATAATTTAATTGAGTTTATTTAATGTAATTTATTTTATTAAATAAAATAAAAAAATATATTTATAATATATATACATATGGGATATATAAATTATGCAACAAGAATGAATATTTATAAATACAAGTTTTTATTAAAAAAGCAAATTTTACATAAAAACAGAAAAAGAAATTTAACTAATAAATTAAATTTATATAATAATATAGAAAAATCTAAGCTAAAAATAAATAATTTTTTTTTGGGAAAAATACCAGGATATAGTATTGAAGAATTATCTTTAGCAGAAAATTATGTTTCTCAATATGAATATAATGCAGAATCAGTTGTTGTTGAAGAACCTGTTGTTTTAGAAGAACCAATATTAGAAGTATCATGTGAAGAAGATGAAGAACCATGTTTAGAAGAACCAGTG
>Ga0209634_1001822_pt1 | contig 15251 bp, 12 predicted proteins | sample LinPmetageLP40_FD_184043 | JGI IMG/M metagenome (GOLD analysis project Ga0209634, IMG submission 184043) | Marine viral communities from the Pacific Ocean - LP-40 (SPAdes) (version 2) | ecosystem: Environmental > Aquatic > Marine > Oceanic | place: Pacific Ocean | collected 2010-08-26
AGTGCTAATTTTGTTCTGTTTCGACCGGGTATAGCATAAGAGTCATGATTCAAGAAATTACTAATTGGGTTTTCACCACCAGCATTTGTTCCCATTACATCTTCGGATGTGTTACCTGCTATGTTATGCACATATGCACTTTCGATAAACTTAGATTGTTGATTTCTACGCATGTATGGATTTTCACTTGGGAAACCATTTGCTACATCTATTTGAGTAGTAAAGTAATGCGGTGCGCCACCATTCTGTTGCACCAAGTATCGGTCAATATCTACAATACCATCAGCAGTAACAATGTGCCGACCAAACCCAATATGTGGAGTAGCGGCACTGGATTGAACCTGCATGTGTAAATCATGGAATGCAATAAACTCACGGTCGTGTGCTACATCAAACATCAATACTCGTGCATGACCTTTGGTAGCAAGATAAGGGTCAAGGTAAGCAACAGTCGGTGCTTGAGATGATGATAGTCCCATTGATTCGTAATTTAATTCAATGGTTTTGTTTACATGTTGAACAAAATTGTTTGCCGTTTCAAGACATGAATCTCCTATCAAGAAGTTTTCAAGCGGTATAGAATCACGAGGGCGGTTAGCCAAAGCACCTTTTCCACCGTTGAATCCAGTCCAAACTTGACCTTCATTTAACACACCACGAGATTTAGCAAACAACCCTTCAACAGCATGAGGATTATTCATTGTCATGTTCATCCATACGGTATCACCGTTTCGTAGTCCACCTTGAGCATACGGGTACAACCAAGTTCGGTTGAGGATTGCATCGGGGTCGTTTTCAGTGACAGTACCAAAACTTAATCGCAACGGGTCGCCATCTACAATAGCAGTTGCATTACCACCATAAACTCCGGTGACAGTGCCACTACTCGATGCATTAGCATTCATCACAAATGTAGTTGCGTTAGTAATACTAAGCACTGTAGTTGCCGCTGGTATTTTTGTTGCGCCGTCACTTACAGACATACCTACACGAATGTTGGTTGTATCAGCCACAGTTGCAGTGGGTGAACCACTTGATACTACAGTTGATAATGAAAAAGTTTCAAGTGTAATTACTGTGTTTGTAGCGTGTTCACTACCAGCATACGGTGATTCACTGAAAGCAATTTTTCCTACATATTTGATGGCATTAGTATCACTTACATCCTCCATAAATATTTCATCACCCGGTCGAAGGTTGATACCTACAGTGTTAGCCTGTGGCATAAGAGTGGCAGTTGCAGGTGCTAAAGAAAGAGTGGTAGCCCCTACTGCACCTGTCGCTGTAAATGTCCACTGCTCACCACCCACCGATGGTTTGAAAGTCGTCATACTAAACTCATTGATGTAAGCATTGCCGGGGTCAGTAAGAGAATACAAAGCACGACTCGCTTTCTTCAATCGTATTGTTTTACCTTTAAAATTAGTTGTAGAAAAACTTGCAGGTGCGGCGCAAACAAATTGATTTACCGTTTCACTTACACTTGTAATATTTCCTAAATACATCATCTCAATAGGCGTGTCAGTGAGAACTTCGACAATAAATATCATATCACCATATCCGGCAATGATGTTATTTGAATCAGTTCCGTAACCACCTGCTTTACTAAACGGGACATCGGGGAATGCAGAAGCGTCTTCAACAGTAAAATAATAAAGTGACTGATTGTTGGCTAAACCCGCACCCACTTTGTTTAATTCTAAGATATTTGATGATGCATTTTTTGATTGAATACGAGGGGCGTGGGGGTTGGTAAGCGGGCCTTCTTTAAACTCAACTGCGCTTACATATTGCCGCAATCCGTAATCGAGGTTGCCGCCTTGAGTTTGCATATTCGCATTATCATAGTAATACGGTGAGCGATTTTCTAAGTCGGATGATGGTGTGTTTTCATCCGAAGCGATTGGGATAAGCGTTTCGTTTCGATAGCCACCGGCTACATACACCAAAGCACCCACACTTGCATCTGTAAAGAAATTCTCCGAAAAACCGCCAGTAAAGCCACCCGATACATTTGTTGGAATACGAATATAACCGGCATTAGTTACAGTAGGGTCATTGGTGTAAATAGCCCATTGGTTATTTGAAAGAAAAACACGACGATAGCGTATTACATCTTTCATATTTCGATGTTCATTAGCCGCTGATTCAGCAGTTGGGAATATCTTTGGGTGCGAAACATATATGTCAGTAAAATTAGAACTTATTTTAATTTGAGTAATAGTAGCCGATGAAATGTGTTCATTACTGTTGGCATTGAAACCGTATGCAGAATGAGCATTACGGTCGCTTACAGCAATATCATTTGCCCTACGACCAACAGGAGTAGGATTCCATGAATGGGCTGTGTATGTAGCATCAAGGTGTATTTTCATACTGTTGTCCGGTCCGGGGAAAATACCGGTAGGTGCATGGGGAAAAAATTGCTTAGGAAAAAGTGGGACTTCAACCATTGCACGAGTGCTGGCATATTGCGTACCAAGTTGGTAGTCGTGGTTTACAGTGTCCATACTTTGAAACATTCTATCATTAACAGTGCTACCGTCTTCACACAAGTTATCATCATTAAAGTGTGGGTCATTGTATATTTTCACACTTATTTCATATTCATTCGGAGTGGCATTTGCGACAATACCGGTAGCATTCAACCATGCATGAAATGTAGAATAGGCCGTACCGTTTGCATCTACAAACGCCGCTTGTTGTTGTATGGTTGGCCCTGCGCTTGTATCAACAGTAAATACAAAACCACTACCAGTTTTTTCGCTGTAAGCGGCACTTGCCCCGTCTTCAAGGTAAATACGACCTAACTTTGGGAAACAGTATGTACCCCATGAGGCCATGTCTGTAGAAAGATTATTGAGTGGCTGAACAGACATGTATATTCTATCAGCATCAGTGTTTACACTCACAGCCTGTACAGCGCAACTACGGCGGGTTGAGCCGGGCAATCGCATTAGTGGGCTTGGGTCATAGGTGGGCTTGGTGTTAATCGCACCCTGTCCCGGCCCGCCAAGTGTTACAGTGACTACAGGGGCGTTTGGCTCAATCTCTTTGACAATGTGTGAATCGGGTGAACCGCTACCGGTGATGTTAATATTTTGATTAGCAAGTCCTTCTCCAATTCCTGTTGCTAAAACTGTAACTATTTTTTCATTGTTGTCGGGGTTTTCTTCTTCTTTTATTGAACGAATACGAGTGCGACTCATTAAATATAACAATGAAAGAATATTTGGCGATTTACCTTCTGTAAGGTTTGTACGCAACTTAGCCAACTGATTTGTTCGTGTTCTATCGGATGGTTGGACATAAATAGCAGTAGAATACTCATGTGAGTCTATTACCACATTATCAATAATATCAAACATTTCAAATGTATTACTTGAACCACTGGTTGAACCCACATCAAATACTCCTGTACCGGATTTAGTGACAGCCGCCGCAGTTATTGATTGTAAAATTGAAGTTGTTTTTTGACTTACTGTATCTGTACTCAACGGTTCAATACATATTTTATGATACGCTGAATCATGTACACCGTTATTATGTGATGCTGTGAGGTGTTGAGGTGTTGTATTACCTTCTGCTGTTGCATCGCTTGTAGGAGTATAATTAACAGGACAGCGACTAAAATCTACTTCACTGTCAAGTTCAAAACCTCCGGTGTTATCACCAATCAATGAGTGTGATGTTTCAGTGTGTACAGTTGTTGATGTTTGAGCGTTTCCTGCGTAGATAATACCGCCGGGTGAAAAAAGAGTAGTATCTTTTGATGCGTCAGCCAAATCTGCTTCAATGACATCCAGTACTGTAACTGCGGGGTTGCCACCAGCCGCCGCTGTGAGTACAAAATTACCACTCGGTACAGTCTTTTCTATCATCAAACAAGGTGTTGTTTTATTCATGCTCGCCCCTGTCAAGTCAATTGCATTGTAATGTATCTCAACATACGGTGCAAGGTTATGCGTGGTTTGAAGAGTAGGAACTTTGAGTAAAGCAATACGGCTTACACTTTCGGGTCGCAGGTGATACAACCGAGTATCATCATTGATGTCACCAATTTCCGGCACTGGGCCTTTTAGCATAAACGGGCGATAGTCAAAGTTTGTACTACCTATAGCAATAGCCTGTTTTTTACTTGCAGGTAAACCATTTGTGATTACAAACGAAGCAGATGAAGAATTGATAAAATTAGCCGCTGTCAACTGTGTACTTTCCTCATAAAAATCGGAAAGGCTGTTCATAGCAAAAAGATTACCTATTCCTTTTGTGTTACTATCATATCCCATTTCAACAATATCAGCCGAGCCATCTATCATTTGGTCTATTGAAAGAAAAGTGGGTTTAGGATAACGGCGCATATATTCATGGCCTGTAATGTGAGAATACTTATGCCGCCCACTGTGTCCTGCTTGATATAAAACATCCAATGTAGAAGGCCAAATAACAGCAAACGGGTTATTTGGTGAGTTATCTATTGTAGCCATTTGTGTTGAGTACACCAGTCCATGTTGAGTAAAATTACTTTCATCAAGCACCATTTGTCCTGTTTTATCAAAGATTTGACTACCGTAATGGGGCGGTTGATACGGTTTACCTGTTCCGTTATCAATTAACAAATCAGCATTAACAACGACAAAGTAGTTGTCAACATTATCAGTACGGGAATGTAATAGCCCCCGCTTACCCCCACTAATGTTAAAATCAATGTGAATACTACTTACTGTAATTACTCCATCATTACCATTTATTGATTCTATTCTTGCTCTTTCCGGCGGAGAAGCGTTTGGTTTTTCCGTATTCCGGTTAATAGAACCCGGATTGATGAGAATGTTATATGGAGTGTGAGGTATAGCGAGTGTCGCTTCTGTGCCGGGTGTAGTAGCAAAATCGGTAACTTTGTAGTTACCCATGCTGTAAGGAGTGGCTGTGAATGTTGTTGTTGCGCTACTACTGTCATATGGTTTACCAGTCAAGCGTGCAATGAGGGCTTGAGCGTCAGTAGCGGCTACTATAATGGCAGTTGAAGTTCCGTCACTTTCTACAGTAAAAGCGTTAAAGTCATAGGATTCTTCTATAATATCCAACGGTTCTTCAAAACGATACATACCAGTAGTTGTATTGCTATTTACAGGAACACTGGCTAAAGCCATTTCAGCATCAAACTCACTGTTAAAGTGAATAGCCTCAATAGCCCCTCTAAACTCTCCACCTTTACCACCAATATTTACATGGGCTGTAGAATCATTTATTGATACACCTTTGTTTATTTTTTCACTTGCTACCATTTGGCCGTTGACATATAGGAATACCGACCCTACGCTAACTCCCGCAACAATATGGTACAATGGGCGATGTTTAAAATTAAGATTTGTAGCATCGTTGTATAAATTGTTGCCACTGTTACTGTCTTCTAAGTAACGATTGTAAGTATCATGTATGCCACCTACTTCTTGCGGTGGATAAACTATTCCATCCCATCGGGTAGAGCCATATTTAGCAGTGCTTAAAACAACACTGGTGTTTCCATTAGGAGTCTGTAGTTGAACACTAAACTTTGCAGGTCCGGGTGTATCTACTGTACCAAACTCAAGAGTAAATTGTCCATCTCGATGTGCTACAACTCCACCACAGTCGGGAACAACCCACGCTTCAATAGCAAAACCGCCATCCATCATAGAGTTAATATTTGTAAACTCATCACTACCTTTTCCAGTTTTACTAAGTATATCTTGCGTTGGTCCAACACTGGTAAAATTACCTTGAGGGATAAGGATGGAATCAGTAACGCCATCAAAAAAGAAAGCGTTGCTTGTTCTACCTATTCCTACCATAATACAACCTCAAATTAAGAAATCTACCGGAACAAATTGTATATTAAATTGATATATTGGTTCACCACCAACTTGTACAAATGTGGCTTTTGTTATAGCACCTTTGATAAAAGTTGTTTCATTACCATCATTAGTATCATCAACCGTTGAAGAAGCCAACTGTGCTTGTCTTGGATGTTTTGTAACTGTGTTTTCATAACCACCTGTAGGCATAAAAAAGTTCTTAGCAATATATTTGTCACCGGATGAATTGTCAACAGTAGAGTTAAACGGGATTTGAATACCAATAATGTAATCACCATACTTCAAATCTTTCGCACTTTTTGTAACAAAAAAACCACCAGCGTGTTCTTTTTTTGCACCTTTACTTATTGCTGTCGCCCCACCATCATTTGAATTGTTTAATGTACCGTATAATGACATTACTTTGTCACCAGCACTCATACTTGTAAATGCGGAAGAGGTATCTTGACCTCCCTTAAAAAAAGTTGTCCGTGGTATGTATTTAAAATGTCCATTCCACGAAGGTGATACACCGTTACTACTGCTACCTTTACCGTCTAAATCAATAGTTACGACTGTGTTTAAACCCGTTATACTACTTTCTGCAACACCGGCAGTAAACTTGCTACTCAAAGCGTTACTGTTCGCACTACTGTTAATTAAAGCGGCTAAATTAGCGGCAATTTCAACCGCTGATTGTCTTGCACTGTTATCATGTATAGCAACATGGTATTTACCACTACTACCCAAATTATAACCTTGAAGAGTCGAAGATTTAATAAAAAAAATCTTATGCACTGTTCCTGTTAAATCCTTTAATGATAACACTGGTGAATTAAGAGGTGTATCAAAAGAATCATTCGTCATTGAAATACCCAATGATGTTAAATCGGTTCCATTACCATCACCAACGACTGTTTCAGTGAAAGTTTCACCTGTATTTATTCTACCCCACTCGATAGTCGCACGAGCAGAAGAACCTAAATTAGTATTTTGGGATGTCAACTCATCATCAATTATTACACCTTCTAAAAGAATAACCGCTTTAGCCATGTTCATATCAAAAGCAAAACGCTTGTTGCCAGCAAGTGGAAGGCTATGCGGGTTAATACTACGGTCAACATCCAATGTAAGCGTGGTGACATTTAACGGTATCAAATCACCGTCTTTACGCACCAAGCGTATAGGGATATTGACAACCATCAGTAACGACCTCTCATAGTTGTTCCGCCAACACTACGAGCAAGTTCTTGTTGAATCATGTTACCAATCTCCCTTGCTAATGCTCGCTTGTCTGTGCGGTCTGTAATACCTCCGGCATTAACGGTGATGTTGTATGTACTGCCGCCCATGCCAGCACCGCTGGGGTTGTTGCGCTGGCTTAGGGGAACGACCGCTTCGGGTCCATCCTCACCAATCATAGCGAGTGTAGGTTTGTTGACAATACCACCTTTAGCAAGCATAGGTATAGACCAACTGCTTAAATCTATACCTATACTACCACCGCCAAGAATATCGGGGATAGAAACTGAAAAGTTGATACCACTAAAAAGGTCGTTTATAAGACCTATAACTCCGTTTACAGCCCATTTTACCCCATCAACTAAACCTTGACCTATACCCCATAACGCATCACCAGCACCCGTCGCAAGCCCTGTCCAAAAATCAATAGTAAATAAATCGGGAAGAGAAGGTATTGCATCCCACATGCTTGAAAATAAACCTGTAATATAACCCCATGCGGTACTAAATGCGCTTATAATCGCAGTACCAACACCAATAAAGGCTGTTACTACAAAACTAATTGCATTTCCTATTGGTGTAAATACATTATCATTTACCCAAGTCCAAGCCGCACCAAGACCATCCATAAATGAAGTACCTATTGCGCTGGCGGTTTCACCTAACCAAGATAAACCATCACCAATTGGCGAAAATACATTAGCATCTATCCAATCCCAAGCCGCACCAAGACCATCCATAAATAAAGTAGCCATAGCGTCGAATAAGTCACCTGCTACTGTTATAGCAAGTGCTATTGGCTTGAAAAAATTATCATCTATGTATAGCCATATTGCATCCCAAATGGCAAGAGCATTTGTTTTAAAATCCTCCCACGATTCTTTAACCCCATCAAACCAATCTTTAAAAGGTTGAATAAAATTATCATTTATCCATTTTCCTATATCTTTGAAAACTTTTCCAGCCGCTTGACCAAAACCGGATATACCCGCCGGTAAACCTCCTATGAATGTTGCCAATGAACCCATTGTTACTAAGATTGCTGTTACCATTATTCAGCACCTTCCCAATCTAAAAACGAATAATCTAATTTCACCATTTCCCTGTCACCTGCTTTTGCTTGTTGCTTGTTTTGTTTGTTTTGTTTGTTTTGTTCTTCGGTTCCAACCATCGCCCAAACGAGTGATTGCTTGAATAATCGAGGGGGCATTGAGTAAACTTCAAGCAAGGATATTGAGTAGTGTTTAGCAATTGTATAAGCCCAAAGTTCTACTTGAGTTGTCAAATCCTTTTCACTGTCAATTTTATTCTTGCTTAGAAACTTCTGCACCCTCACTTTGTCGGCTTCGTAAACCCCCCCTGCAAAGCCTCCGCCATCTCGTTAGGTTGCGGTAGCACTTTGGAAAGTTGCTCACCGACATAACCCTTGAGTGACAGTAACTCTTCTGTTGTCAAGGAGGGATTAGTTTTTGTGACCCAATGGGTAAATGCGAATTTCCAATAACCTTTCAAATTGAGAGATACATCGCCGTTTGATACATTAAACATAGTCTGTGCGGCGGCTTGGATGTCAAGGAATGATATTTCACGAACCCAAACTTCGATGACAGCACTTTCGTCTTCGGGGTCAACCCGAATCGTATGCTTAGTTACATCGTCATTCTTCAATAATAGGCTCTTGTTCATCACTACTTGTTTTTTCATTCATTTCACTTCCATTGGTTACAGCCACCTCTTCGGTGGGGGCATCCGGTGTTTCTTCGGGGGCTACCTCTTCGGTAGGGCCGTCAGTCACTCCTGCGTCGTTTTGTTTGAGTCGAAGTACAAGTTCGGCTTTAGTGCCATAAACAGGCAAGCCTTGTTTTTTACATTGTGTCTTCAATTCAACGACCGTTAGGGAATCGTACTGCTGTATTTCAGCAGGGAATGGTGAAGGTAATTCTTCTTGCACCAATGAGTTAATCTCTTCAACAGGGTTAGCAAGCATGTTAGAAACATGTGCGTGGATAGCATGATTATCCATTAGTTTAATCATATTATCACTAAACTTAACACCGTTTGTTTTGCATACCCATTGAGCATATCCAAGCGCACCGAGGCGGCGGTATTGTTGTAGTGATTTTTTCATAATTTCACCTCAATACTTTGCAATAGTATCACGAGCCAAGACTTTGATAGCCTTTGGCATAATTTTCAGTGTTGACTTTACTACACCTTTGTCTTCGGGGATTTGTAACGGTGCTTCGATAATGTAGTAATCATCAATCAAAAGCACCATTTTTTCGGTGTGTAGGAGGTTTGTACTACCCGTTATATTCTTTTCAAAAAGAATACGGATTTGGTTGGTAGTTGAATTGTTTTCACCATGCACACTAAACTCGGTTCCTGTACGCATTTTATGATAGAAGAGTGGGTCATCAACTGCAATCTCCATAGTCATTTCATACGATGTTTGACCTTCAATCATAAGACTTGCGTTTCTTGCACCAGCGAATGGTACTTGGTCGGTAGAAACGGAACTTGCTTGATAGTGTCCGTTGATGGTATGGAATGCTTGCATACCTGTTTGACCTGTCAAACTAAATGACATGACTTGAGCAACTTGTTGTCCAGCCAATGTGATACTACCATTGTAAAACATAAACGGTTTTTGAGTACTCTTACCTATACCCGATTGAATACGCTTTACTTCTGTATTAGCAGTATCGTCAAACATACGGTGAGAACTATAGCGAGTAATTGGTGTACTCTCTAAGCGACCAGTATCGGTGTAGCAAAGAGCCGCATTGAAGTTTACCGACAGTTTTAGTGCCGCATCATTGTCTGTACTCATAGTCCAATCTGTAACTTTACAACCACGGAATACACGAGTCAATTCCTTTGTATCATTAACTCCACCATCAGTACTACCAGCATTTGAGTCAATATCTCTACGGCGTTGTGATACTTCAAGAGCAAATGACGGTTGAGTACTGCGAGAGAAAAGAAGATGTGAAACAGAATCAGTAATGGTGTTGTCAGTGCTAATTGCTACAGGGTTTGTATCACTATCACCGATAATTCGTATTTTAACCACTTTACCCGAAGCATGAGGATAACTCAAAGGTTCGTCTAAGTAAACCGTATGGTCGCTTGCGTGTCCCGAAACTCCGATTACCCTTCGTATTTCATTAGTTTGCGCCAAATCAAAATCAAAGTCAGTGAGTGTTCCATCCCATTCAGCCGAGTTTGTTTCGGGTTCATGGTCGCTTACAATAGGAACTTCTGTAGTGTCTTCAATTTCAATGTAAGTACCTACAGCAACTTGAGCATTGTTAGCGTTAAGAACAATGTGTGATTGACCAGCAAAAGAATCCGAACCAAGAGCGAGTGAACTGGTTGTTGTCACATCGCTGGCAAGTGAAGTTTGAAGTTTGCTTAACAATTCGTGTCCAAGACAATATTTGAGCCAACGAGCAGAATGCATAGCGACTTCAAATGAGCCGCCTTCATTGGTAATTTTACCGGGAACTTGAACAGCCGCATCACGGCCAAGTCCTACAACATGAAATCGCTTAAGGTCTATTTTGGTTTCCGGTACGGTTAAAGCCGAAGCGATACCCAAGAATTGGTCAATTTTGAAGGATTCCGTTGCCGGGTCATCTGCATCTGCTTTCGACATGGAAATATCCATTGGTGGAGTTTTGTAAGGTAAGATTTCAAATACATTTCCATCTCCCATTGTAGTATGTGCGGGTGTAAGCATAGCGGGTGTTATTTTTAACACAGAACCATTATTTTCAACAATGGTAAAAATGCGCCCATTACTGGCTAAATCACCTGCTACGACATCGTATGCAGAATCACTTGTATCTGTACCGCCAGTGGTAGTCCAAACTAATTGAGAGCCAACTATACCGTTTACGGGGTATCTTAAACCATGTCGGTCTGCCGTATTAGCGTGGTCATGTTCTTGAAACAAGGTATCATTTACTTCTGCCTTGAATGTTAAAGTGGTAATGTTACCGCTTGTTGAAAGTGTTATTCCGACATCACTTGTACCGTCAGTAGCCGGACCGACTCGAATTATCATACCTGTTTCCGGTGCAAAAGATACTTCTGCTAAATCTCCCTTATACACTGTACTTGGCATGTTAATCAACTCATGGTATCGCTTCTGCGAGAATTACTACTTCTATTTGGAATGTCATTCGGAATAATTGTTTACTGCGGTCGGAAAGGTCGGTGCGAGTTTTGAAAACTAAACGGTCAAAACTTACTCCATCTCCCTTTCTTTTGCTGTGAACAACCCTCCGCACTTCGTTCTCAAGTGATTGCAGATGCTTCCTACCCTTAATTGTTCGCATGTCAACAGTGATATTTATACGGGATGTTACGAAATCATAAAACAATTCCGGTGCTTCTTCGTTGTGTGCTGTCTCATAACATAACACATAATCATGCCGTTGAAGGTCAAGACGCTTACCTCTTTCCGGTGAAGTGTCTGCAATATCAAGCACTATAGGGCGGATATTGGATGTATTAGCCCTATTCCATTCAGTTTGAAACAGCCCTATAACGACATCAAGTGATTCAGTCCATGTTGCGACCATCAAATACCACCTTCAACTTTTTCACTAAGTGCTTTATAATTTAAAGGAATAATAAAACCACCTTTATATTCAAGGTTATTTTCCGCTATTTTAGGATTCTGCCGTAACATTGCATCATCAGTGGCTTTCAAAAGTTTCTCCATTTCTTTTTCACTTGCTTGTTTTTTACTTGAAGTGTTAAAGTAATCACTCTCTCTTTTTTGTAACCCTTGAGCAGTAGCCTCTATTTGCATCATTCGTTCTCGGAAATCTTTGGGATTTTGAGTAAACTCTTCACGCATTTGTTCTTGAAAAAGCCTATCTTTAAGATACATTTCAATAATACCAGCGTGAAGTTCATTTCCGCCTTTTTTGGAATCACGGTTAATACTCACTCAAAGACCACCATTTCAACATACTTTGGTAGGGTTCGGTCAATTTCGGCTTGGTAGAGTTGCACCTTGCTTGCAAGGTCAATGTTCTGTGTTCCTTCGGGGATAAGCACTGAACGGTCATCGGACATAAGTAATTCAATTGCTACCATCTTAGTGCAGACATCTTCAATTGCTTTTTCTAAATATCTTTCACCGTAAATGTAACTGGTTTTGATTGCATTCCATTCAAAGAACGGATAGGAGTTGTTGAAGTAAATAATACCCATTTCAAAGTCACACCACCAGTCACGGAGTCGGCCACTGTCACCACTACCACTACCGCCCTGTAGGTCAACTACGAGTGATTGTTGAGTGATTGTGCCAGTGATAGCACCTAAAGTACCGGTAACTGCTGTACATCCTGTAAACGATGTAGCAGTTTTACCTGTATATCCGAATACATCACCGCTTGCATCTATGGCTACACCAGCATTTACAAAGTCTGTAGTGGATGCAACATTGATTGTAGTAGAATCGAGACTTGAAAAAGTAGTAGTAGCCGAAGTTGTTTGGTCTATTTCAATATCCGAAGTTGTAGTAACAATGCTACATACTTCACCACTTTTTACACCCCGCATACTTGTAACCTTAACAACACCAGTGCCGTAATCAGCATTTGCAGTAGCATAAAACTCGTTATGAATAGCAACATTTGAAGTTGAGCCTTCTAAAGTAAAAGCAGGTACAAACTCTACAGCCGCTTTGCTTACACGGTCTTCTTTGTTTATGAGGTCAGCAAAGTTTTGAGCAACAGCAGTAGCATCAAAGTCATCACGCCACTGTCCTGTACCTGTTCCTTGAGTAAGAGTGGCTACGCTACCATTACCGGGTGACATGTAGATGCTTGCCGAAGCAAGGTCGGAGACATCATTAAAGTTGATACGGGCTTCTGCCGCACCAATTTCACGATAATCAGCACCTTGCCATAATTCAAGGCGAAGGATTTGTTGAATATTCCTAAAAAGCAGGGGTGCAGTGCCGACATAATCAGTATAGTATCGTCGTCGGTATGGTTTGTAGGTATCGAAATTGATATACTCGGCTGAAACCAAATAAGGTCGCCAAGCGTTGCGAGTAAGATTGTCTATGCGGTCTTGCATTTTGAGAATAACATGGTCCACTTTGTCTTTTGTCATACCACGAGTACGACCATTACTAAACGATGCTTGATTTTGCACATAGGTGTTGTCAGTGGCTTCATAAGTAGCCGCCGTAATACTACCAGTAAAAGCCAGTTTTACACCACTGGCTGAACTGGTGATAGCGGTAATAACTTTTTCAAAACCCATAGGGTCAGCATCGGAGTATATCAGTATGGTATCACCTACACTGAATCCTATACTTCGATAGTCGCCGCCAGTAACAAATACACCATCAGTTGCACTGTCGGAACTTACAAGAACAGCCTCACTTGGGCCGATGTCGAGTAGGTCAGCGACTTTTTGGGCGGTAGTGTACACAGTCTCGGAGGGGTAAAGAGGCCGAGTTTCCGGCTCACCGGGACTGAATACTATTGGCACACATTACCCTCCCTCATGGATTATATTGATTCATTCCTTCTCGCAATGTAGGTGCTGGTATGCTTGCCGCAGGTGGCATTTGCATGTCATTTTCAGCAATGAGTTGAGCAAATGCTAATTCATCGGGGGTAAGAAGTTGGTTGTCTTCGGGTTCTTCTTGCATGAGTTGGTGGTCTTCCATCACATCAGCCCCTAATTGACTGTAGGGATGTGGTCTTTCTGCCCGCATTGGGTTCTCACCGTGTCCTTTCGGTACATAAGGGTCTTCACCATATCGGAAAAACTTGTCATTAGGGCCGTGTTCTTCACCGGGCATTCGTTGGAACTCTCGTCTATTACCAGCATCAGCGGGGAATTGCAGATTTTTCAATATACTCCAAGCATCACGCATAGGAACTTGGCGAGAGGTCATAATGCGCTTCATGTGTTCAGCCTCGGCATCGGGGTCAAAGGTAGCGGCCATAGCCTCTTCTTTTGAAGCAAAAGACGGTTCTCCTGTTTCTTGTCTCATTTCTTCTTCTTCCTCTTCGGTAGGCATTCTTTGGCGGAGTCGCCCCATATCATCAAACAAGTTACTGCCTCTTTTAGCATTGATTAACTTAACAGCGGCGTTCTGTCGCCTATCCTTCTCGTCAAGTTTTTCAGCCAATGAAAATGATTCGTCTTCTGTCATGTCTTCTCTAAACTCCGGCGAGTCCATAGGTTCACTAAGCGATTCTTGAAGGTTTTGCCCCTCAAAGGGTAGCCTCTCGCCCATAAACTTGAGTCCATGCTTCTCCGGGTTCTCTACAGCATCTCTCATGAGCATATCACGAGACTGTGAGAATCGTTCACCTTGAGCATCGCCGCCAGCATCACGAAGAGAAGAAGCGGCTTGCTTGTTCGCCCATTGTTGAAGGCGCATTTCTTCACCGTCTTGGGTGAGTATTTTTTGTCGGTGAGGCATTACGGCTTTAATTAGTACTTTCAATATTTCACAACCTGTTTTTTTCGTCACGGTTTTCTAAATTGTATTCCATTGGTTTTTCACAACTACCACATGTGGCTCTCCATAGGAAATGAAGAAAGCCGCAGTGTGTACAGCGTGTACCCGAACCTATGTTCATCACATCACCGATATTACGGTTGCGGTTACGCTGTTGAGATGTAATACCCTTGAGTGGGTTTTGTTCATCAGTTACAGCCGAAGAACCGTAGTCAGTATCAACTTTAACGCCTTGCTTCTCCGAGCGAACCATGTCGCTAAGGTCAAGAGAACGAACATCGAATCCCATACCTACTCACCTCAAGCGAGTTGATATGTCACCATGACAAAAATATTACCCAATACAGGGAATACTTCGGTATCAATTACAGAACTTGTACTGCTTGAATCAGCCACCGCTTGAATAAGGTCTTCAACAGCCGCCGCCCATGTAGCAGGTGCGCTCACTTCTTTAGGTGAAAAAGGGCCGAAGCACTTTACGCCAATTTTGGTTAATGATGCCATCTAAGTCACCGCCTCAGCGTTGACCAAGAATCCACCAGCGGCCATCTTGAGTATGCGCTGTGCTTGTTGCACCGAGATTACCATTACCGAAAACTACCCTGTTGTTAATTTCATCAATACTTACTGATAAAGAGCCATCAGTCAAGGTAATTGCCCCT
>Ga0209634_1001823_pt1 | contig 15242 bp, 12 predicted proteins | sample LinPmetageLP40_FD_184043 | JGI IMG/M metagenome (GOLD analysis project Ga0209634, IMG submission 184043) | Marine viral communities from the Pacific Ocean - LP-40 (SPAdes) (version 2) | ecosystem: Environmental > Aquatic > Marine > Oceanic | place: Pacific Ocean | collected 2010-08-26
TAAGTGTCAGTACATTCTTTATATGAATGATGCAGGGGAGCGATAGCGAAAAAATTTAATATTCCCTCCCCTTCCAAACTATCTTAGTCGGGAGAAAATAATATATGCCAGAAGCGATTGCCAGCACAAGTGCATAAATTTCATAAAGGATGACTGACACAAATCTGAAGGGGGTATTCAATTTTGTTCTAATAGAACTCATCAAAAAAAGTTTTATTAGCAACTTACCTCCAATTATGTAGAGACTTATTTCTGGTGAAATAAAGAACATAAACACCAGCACTATATAGAACCCTGGCTGCAAACTCAGCAGCAGCAACATAGGTATTGGAAGTTGAGCTGCTCCTTTCATCCAACGTTTGCGCTGATTCAACAAGTTGCGAAATCCAACAATAGGTAGGGTTGTGCCCAAAACTTCTTTCTGAAATACATGCGCACACTGATAGCCCTTCTCTTTCACGTGCTTGAAGAGTTCATAATCTTCAGTAATAGAAAAAGGCAGTGCCGCATATCCTCCAACCGAATCATAAGCCTCTTTACTAACGATCATATTATTGCCCATACCTGTCATTGGATAGCCGAGATCAGCAGCTACTTTGAGCATACCCAATGCATAGAGCCAATCCAAGTCTTGCAAACGATCTCCTTGTACCTGTGTAACTCCAATAGCCATCCCAACTCCATCTTTAATGGAGGAAACCAGATACTGAATCCAATCCTTGGGCAAAGCCATATCAGCATCGGTGATCAAGTAATATTCTCCTTGTGCTTTGTTAGCAAGCTGAGCCAGGACATTTGATTTCCCTTGTTGTTCTCCAACCTTATCAGTGATATCCAACACCTTGATATGTGCATGCTTATGTTCATAAGAGCGTAATATCTCTAGCGTGTCATCATTTGATGCATCGTTACCCACTAGTATCTCCAATTTATGTTGTGGGTAAGAGAGATTTAGCAAACTATCCAGACATCTGGCAATGGCATGCTCTTCATCTTTAGCAGCGACTAATATGGAAACCATTGGTATAACGTCATTTGCTTTGGCCTCATATTTTTTTAAGTTCAATACGAATAGAAACAGTATAAGTAAATCAACAAATAGAAACCCAACCATCACTATAGTCAACGACATTGTCATAAAGTCTTGAAATGATAGCCATTCTCCAGACAATGCTCAATATATTTGGGCAGTGCATAAGTCAAATTCACTTTGGCTTTGACATTGTCATGAAAGATCACAATAGAACCGTTTTGGGTGGCTTTGATCGTGTTTTGCAAGCAGGACTCTGGAGTCAATGATTCATCAAAATCACCAGACAAGACATCCCACATCACGACTTCATATGTGCTCATAAGCTGTTTAAGTTGGGATCGTGATGCCTTACCATAAGGAGGTCGAAATATAGATTGGTATGTTACTTTATCAGCAATGGCTTGTTGGCAAGACGCTACATTTCCTAAATAATCATGCTTTGATGTTTTCCATCCATCAAGGTGATTATGTGTGTGATTGCCCACTTTGTGCCCAGCACTTATGACTTGCTGAAAGATATCAGGATGTTTATCAACATTATCTCCAACGCAAAAAAAAGTTGCTTTAACTTCATGCACTGAAAGTATATCTAGCACCAAAGGTGTCATCTCGGAAATTGGTCCATCATCGAAAGTTAGGTAAATGCTCTTTTCTTTTCTTGACTTGTGCCAAGTTAGTGAAGGATAAAGAGCTTGAATCAATAAAGGAGTTCGGTGCCAATACCACATTACTCTACACGGCAGGTAAGCATTGTGATATCATCTTTATAGGGGTTTTTGCCTTTGAATGCATCCAGTTCTAAGATGATATCTTGGTGAATCATATTTAGCTCCTTATAGTGATTCGCCTTGAAGTATTCATCCAAACGTTCGGGTCCATATTCTTCTCCTTTTTCATCTTCAGTTTCTGTCACGCCATCGGTATAACAGAATAAGGTGAAGTCTTCCAAATCATCAATAAATCCTTCATTGAGGAAAGGCAATGGCTCGAACATGCCCAATATAGTTGAGCCTTCTTCCAATAGTCGAATACCGTTTTTGCGATCTACTAGCAGTGGTGCATTGTGCCCCGCATTGACATAGATCAATGTCTTGAGTGAGTGATCGTAGATAGCTGTGAAACAAGTGATAAATTTTTCGCCCTTCGCACTTTCTCTAATTTGATAATTGAGTGCATGGACTATCTCTGTAAGATTGGGGGTTTGCCTAATCAATGTACGCAGTGATGCTTGAAAATTAGACATCAAAATAGCGGCAGGTATCCCTTTTCCTGATACATCCGCGACACAGATCAAGAATTGATTTTTATTGATTGGAATGTAGTCATAGTAATCTCCGCCAACCCTGTCATGTGGCAAGTAGCTTGCTTCCACTTTCAGGCGTGGAGTATTTGGAAGATCATCAGGAAATAGAAACTGTTGTACATCGCTGGCAATCTCAAGCTCTTTCCTAAAAGCCTCTTGTTCCAGTTCTTTTCTGGCAAGCTTTTTATTCTCTATTGCTACAATAATAATATTGCTCAGTGCCTGAATAAACTCACTTCCCATCCCGCTCTTGTCACCATCGCCCGCCACAAATACCAATGCCAGTGTTTCGTGCTTGTGAGATACAGGAATCAAATAATCAAATTCATTAAATTCATCTGGGCACTGGACTTCCTCCAATCGCGCTACTTTAAGCATGGACTTAAAGCATGCATCCATAGGCTCTTTGAAAAAATTATGTGTTGTTCCATGATTGACCTTACAACTCCACTCCTTGTCAAACACATATAATGCGAGTTTTTGAACATTGAGCGTTGCTCTCAGCGTGAAATCATATATTTTATACAATGCCTCCTCAGGCAAGTTATTATTGACCGCCTGCGTAATCTCCAAAACAGCATTAAGTTCTAGCTGTTTAAGTTTCAATTGATCATCTATCGTGACTTCACTCATTCATCTATTTTTTATACTGCAATTTAATTAATTACATACAACTCCTAATCAACAGGCTAAAATTACTAGTCTCAATTATATTTTACTAATTATATTAGTTAATAATGTCGATTTCGTATCCACAATAGCCGACTATAAGAAATGAATATTCGTAATTTTACTAAAATATTTGGGAATTAATTAAAATCCCTCTAATTTCACAAAAAAGAAATAGCATTCCATAAAAATAAATCATCAACTAACTCACATACGTACCATGAGTGATCGGGAAGAAAAGTTAAAAGCACTACAGCTTACAATAGATAAACTAGAAAAAAGTTACGGCAAAGGAGCTGTAATGAAACTCAGTGATGAAAAAGTTCAGGACATACCTGCTATATCTACCGGTTCTTTGGGGCTAGATATTGCTTTGGGAATTGGCGGAATTCCTCGAGGAAGAGTTACAGAGATTTACGGCCCTGAGTCATCAGGTAAAACTACGCTTACCATGCACTGTATAGCGCAAGCCCAGAAGGCAGGCGGGCTGGCAGCTTTTATAGATGCAGAACATGCATTTGATAAGACCTATGCCGAAAGTCTTGGAATCGATACGGAGAATTTATTGATATCTCAACCTGACAATGGTGAACAAGCATTGGAAATAGCCGAGCACCTTATTCGTTCAGGAGCCATTGACATCATTGTGATAGATTCAGTAGCTGCACTTGTCCCAAAAGCAGAACTTGAAGGTGAAATGGGTGATAGTAAAATGGGGCTTCAAGCGCGTCTTATGTCTCAGGCATTGAGGAAACTCACCGGTACTATCAACAAAACTGGTTGTGCTTGTGTATTTATCAATCAGTTGAGAGAGAAGATTGGTGTAATGTTCGGAAATCCAGAAACTACCACAGGTGGTAATGCACTTAAATTTTACTCCTCTGTGAGACTTGATATCAGACGTATCGGTCAGATCAAAGAAAATGCTGCAGAAGTCACGGGTAACCGCACCAGGGTCAAAGTGGTCAAAAACAAAGTAGCCCCTCCATTCAAAATTGTCGAATTCGATATCATGTATGGTAAAGGCATCTCTAAAGTTGGTGAAATCATCGACATCGGTGTTGAGCTTGAAGTTATTAAAAAGGCAGGGTCATGGTTCTCATATGAAGGCAACAAACTTGGACAGGGCAGAGATTCCGTGAAAGAAATCCTCAATGACAATCCTGAATTATTGGAAGAAATGGAAACCAAGATCAAGGCAAAAATCAAAGGAGAGGATAAAGTTGAAGAGGCTCCTGTCAAAAAGGCTGCTTCTTAATTGAAGATATCAACTCTCACAAAAAGGCCTTTCAAATTTGGTTTGAGAGGTCTTTTTTGTTGCTCCTTGGCTTTTTTAATCTTCATATACTTTCGTTTAACACAATCCGACCTCAATAAGGCTATATTATCTTTATGTGAACAATTAGTTTAAACATTAATCACAACATGTAATTTATCTTATTTTGAGGTAATTAAAATGTGATTTTTTAAACATAATACATTTCAATAAGTGTTGTAGTCATTTATGACCATTTATTCCCTAATACATATGTAGTAGTTTCATTCTTTGATAAAAGAAAAATGAACAATGCTCGTTGAAATTAAAAAGTCAGACCAAGAGAGTATTCAGAACAACCAGTTGAGTAGCTACCCTTTACTACCTAACCAGTTTATCATCGAAATTCCCGTTCAAAAGAGTACTGATTCCCTGTATGCTAGAGGGTTAACACAGGTATTGGGTTATTCAACGCGTCAGTGGACTATTAGGGCATTTATGAGTTTGATTCATCCTCTGGATGTTCATGACATTATAGACATACGCAAGGACATAACCAAAATTTCTAAAAAACATGATTTTGATCCATACGGAGTTGTCTTCCTCTTTGCAATCAGGATTCTTCATGCTCAGGGACATTATATAAATCTGTGTGGACAATGCACTATAAACACATCTAGCCACAAAGGGCAAGTTTCTTCCTTTCTCACTGTCTTCAATGATGTCACTGGCTTTAACACCCAAAATAGTGGAATCAGAAAAATAGTTGGATCGGATAGGGATGGGCACAATTTTTCAATGATAAATCATAACAATAAAAATAAAATACTGTTTACCGCTAGAGAATTAGAAATTTTGCGACTCATGGATGAAGGATTGAATAGCTCTGATATTGCTAAGAAACTATTCATCAGTATAAACACCGTAAATAACCACAGATCCAATATGCTCCATAAGTCACAAGCCAAAAACGCTATTCAACTTCTAGCAATTGCCCGTAATTCCTCTTTTCTATAATCAATAGAAGTGAAAGTGAACGATGCCTCTGGGCAAGCACTGAGACATCGTTCGCTCCAATTAGTTAAAAGCTATTTCTTCTATTCGATTCCAAGTGATGTAAGTCGGCCTGTTGCTATCTTCAAATACAAGGATTCCACTATTCTTTTCTGAAACATCTTGTGCATCACCCAGAATCAATCTTTCGCCATTCTTTAAGGTCACATCACTGTTGTCATAGTTTTTCGGTCTTATAGTACTAATCGTTCTAAAAGGGATAACATATTCGATGTCTCCATTCTTACCTTGTAATACTTCAAAGTCATAGCTTTCGTCCAAATCAAATATCAATATACCCTTCAAGGACCTTCCATCGACTGTCTTCACAACACCTGATAGTTCCTTTTGTGACTTGAAGTCATCATATGATTTCTGTTTTCCCTGTACTTTTTGAAAGGTCACCATTTTAAACTCTTCCCAAGGGATATCTACTCTTTCGAATTTATCATTCGTCACAATAATTCCTTTATTATCAGAATCAACATCATTCGTTCCTCGGAGTGTCATCTTTCTACCAGAGTACAATTCAACATAGCTGCTTCTTGACCCGTTGCGCTCTATTGACTTAATCTTACCAAACTCAATCGACACATCACCATCTTCTGTATCTCCGTCAAGCTCATCTTCGCTTACCCTTTCATCATGATCCCATTGTATAAACCCCGTAAAAGAGCCTCCGTATGTCACTACTGTTCCATAAAGTGGTTCTCCGAATTTATTTTCTATTTTAGACGGAGTGCTCATAAATTCTACCGTTTCGATTCTGGACCAGCTTATTTCAATTTCGCCAATTTCAGGATCAACTATCTTAACCCTAGTAGCAATATCATTGTATCCATCACCGTCCACTTCGATCATATTACCATTCTTTAGCGTCAGCTCAGCACGCTCACGACCTGTTGGTTTGATCATTTTTATTTCACCAAACTGACAGGCGAATTGATGTTGGTGTCTGTTGTCACGATTATCATTTGACCATCTGTTGCCAAACCAACTATCCCATCGGTCATCCCAACGATTGTCCCAGCTTCTGTGGCTTTTCTCATATTGTTCGTTGAGTGCTTTCTCATCATCTCTTGATAAGAAACTGAGGTTGTCGTTTTCCTCTTTGGCGGTATTGAGCATGTCCGTCCAATAGACTTCTTCCTTTCCCCACCGAAGTGGTCCTTGAAAACTCTTACCATCGATAGTGGTAATTTTACCATAAATAAATCCTTCGTCTTGACCTTGAAGCGTTGTGAATGAGACTAGCATGAGTATTGCTAGTGTTGCTAAAATTGAGTTGCGTTGTTTCATTGTTGTTTGAGTTTTGTTGATTAATAAGTTCCAGATATCATCAAATGATTGATGATTCAAATATGGATGATTACTCCATACTATAACAGTGTATATAGATGAGTCGGACTATAAGATTACCGAATCGGGATATCGGATAGGTGAAGTTTTCGCAATTATCAAGTGCTATAGTTTATCACTACAAATATTGATGATTTCAACTGAGCAACTATCAAACTGACCAACTAGAGTTAAATATCCAGCCACTTCTTAAACGCAGGTGTACGCTCAGCACTGATCACAATATCATCTTCAGCATCTGGAGTGAGGTTGATCTTGATCCTTCCTTTGAAATATGGATGAATCTCATTGATCGATTCAAACTTTACAATAAATTTCCTATTGGCTCTAAAGAATAATTTGGGATCCACCTGATGTTCAATCACTTCCAAGGTTTGGTCACATGGATACTTCTTGCCATCCATGGTTACTATATAAGTGAGCTTATTTAGGCTATAGAAGTACGCAATTTTCTCCACGGGGACGGCCAATATTTTCTGACCTGCTTTGATCATAAACCTGGTCTTATAGTCTTCCTTCTTACCAGTCCTTATCATCTCCATGATCTCCTGATAGGGAGCAGGCTGCGTTTCAGAATCATTGCCCTGCTTCAGCTTAGACAATGCATTGATCATTTTATCTTTCTGAATGGGCTTTAGTAAATAATCAATACTGTTGACTTCAAACGCTTTGATGGCGTATTGATCATATGCAGTCGTGAAAATTACGGGATTATGATATGAAATAGATTCAAATAGTTCAAAGCTGAGTCCGTCCAACAGTCTGATATCACTGATCACCAAGTCTGGAGATTCATTGTTAGCAAACCACTCTTTGGCGGCTTCAACAGACTTGAGTATGCCAACTATATTTATTGTATTGTCAATTTCTTTCAGCAAGTTTTCAACTTTTAGACTCGCCAAAGTCTCGTCTTCAAGAATTAATACATTCATATGCATCAGATTTAGATTGTTTCCACCTCTATCATTGGGATAGTCACACAGAACTCCTGCTCTGTCTTATTTACCGTGATCAATTCGTCACTAAAATACGCATATCTGTTTCTAATATTGTCAAGGCCACTTCCAGGAACTTCAGTCTGATCTGTAGGTCGTTCATTCAGTGAATTACAAACTTTGATCGATTGTCCATCTGAAGTAACATCAACTATAAGTGGTCGTTTTTCACTTATGATGTTGTGCTTAATTGCATTCTCCATCAACAACTGTACCGTCAGAGGTGGAATCATTTTGAACAATGCGTCCTTTTCTACGCTGATGTTAAAAATCACATTTTCTTCAAACCTTGTTTTGAGCAAGTATATATACGCATTGATAAACTCAAGCTCATCCTGTACACTGATCAGGTCTTCATCCTTGGTTTTGAGCAATGAGCGATAAACATCTGCAAATTTATCCAGAAACAGTTTTGACTCTTCCTTGTCCTTGTCAATGAGTGCTGAAAGGATATTCAAATTATTGAATAAAAAATGAGGGTCTAAATGGTTTTTCAAGTTGTCAAACTGTGACTTCAGGGTTTCCTTTTTGAATTTCTCCGTTTCAAGCTCAGACTTCTGCCAGTGCCCAAGAAAGTGAAGACTAAAATAGACGCAAAATGCCGGGATAAACATCACCAGACCATATGCATTGGTTACAATCATTTGCCCGGAAGTTGGAGGCTCTTTGGTGAATATTAACTTGAAAAGTATGTAGGCTACATTGATTATAATCAAAGAATAAGTTATGCCCAACAACAAGTGGGCGAACAATCTTCTCTTCCCGAACTTCAACCATGGCAAACGCTTATCAAATTGCCTAGAAATAATGCCATTACCCAATACAAGTAATGCCAAGACTACAATTACCCAACCAATCGTGTAATATACATCCACAGGTCGATTGACTCTGTAAGCAAAATAAGCCATCAACGCGATGGCTATAAAAATAAGAAGTAGGCGTTTTTTATTCAATTTGGAAAAAGTGGTGTTTTACTAATGTACCCAGAGAAATTGCTTTTACTTTTCAAAAATTATATTAGTCGTGCCACCACTTACGTATAGATGTAATTGTCACTACAACTACCCAACCTTATGCAAACATAGTGGTGGCACGACTCGGTTCGTGAAGAACCCATGGTTTTAATTCGCAATTTTTACGTGTTAATGAAGTCTATTGAGCTATTATCTTTAAAAGCATTTTCCCTGCTAATGTACCTTATTCAAAATCAATTTTGACAATTTTTCTCCAATCTATATGGACGAGATCCTTTTGTCCATCTCCTAATACCAATAGACCAGCATTGTCATCAGACACATCCCGCGCATTGCCAAGCAGTAATTCCTGTCCATTTCGCAGTTTGACAACTGAGTAGTTGTAGTTCTTTGGTTCTATAATTTTGATATTTCTAAAGGGGATTTTATATTCGATTTCATCGTCCTTCCCTTCCAATATTTCCAAATCCCACTCTTCATCAACGTCAAATATAATCTCTCCGCTTAGCTGTTGGTCATCATATCTAAAAACTGTTCCGGTCAGCGCCTTTGGTTGTCTATAAGAAGTATAAGCTTCACCTGAATGGTCTATATCTGCAAAAGTCACTGATTTGAATTCCTTCCATGTGATATCCACTTTTCCTACACCTGCTATGCTGACAATAATCCCTTTGTTGCTATTATCCACATCATTTGTGCCTGTGACTTCATATTGTCGCCCCGACTTTAAGTTGACCAGGCTGCCATTTCCCATTTTCTCTATTCTCGATATTCTGTCAAAACGAATCGACACATCTCCATCTCTTGTTTCACCGTCAAGCTTATCCTCCCCGATACGCTCATCATGATCCCACTGCACGAATCCTTCAAATCTTCCTTTGCGATAAGTTTCTACTACTCCATACATTGGTTTCCCCAAATTATCTTTTAGATTCTTAGGTGTGGGAAGAAATTCTACCCGGGTGATTCTATCCCATTTGATAGACATTTCTCCTAGCTCACTATCCAATACGACAATGCTAGATCCAACATCATTGTACCCAGATCCAGAAAGTTTGATTGTCTTTCCATTTTTCAACTTGGCTGTTATTCGCTTGTCCCCGTAGTTGTTGATTTCTTTCAAATCACCAAATTGACATGAGAATATATGTACAGTCTTGGTTGATCGATCATCCCAAATCGAAGAAAGTCTCCAATCAAAGCTGCGGTCTCGATCTCTCTCTTTGTCTCTGAAACTCTCATATGCATTGTCGATTTTGGATGCATTGAAGTGATCATTCCAGTATGCTTCTTCTCGTCCCCAGCGGATTTGGCCTATATAGGAATTGTTATTCGTGTAAACCTTGCCATAGATGAAACCTTCGGTATCCTGAGCTTTAAGCTCAGTGATGGTGATGAACAGGGCTACAAGCAAGCCCAGTATCAATTGAAATGTTTTTCGGTTTTTATACATATAATCAAAAATCTTATCCGCAGCATTCATCATACAAATAACTGCAAAATAGGGTATTATAAACATCCGATTATGACCTATTGGGCTATAGTCAGACTGAAACGAGAATAATCAGGACTGAATCAGACTATTGCTCAAACGTCACATCTATCTTAACTTTCCCCTCCACAGGGTTTCCTCTTTTTATTGCATTTTGCCATAGTGGGCCTTCTTTGATCAATCGAATGGCCTCCTCATCACAACCATATCCTAGGCCTTCTTTCACGACTACATTGGAGATTTGACCTGTTTCACTAATGATTAGTTCTAGCGATACCTTTCCTGATACTTGATTATCAATGGCCTGCTGAGGATATGCAAGTGAGTCTTGCAAGTAAGTATTATAGGCCTCGAATCCGATTATTGGTTCGGCACTTTGCTTACGAACCTCTTTGGTCTTAGAGACAGCATAGCCTAATGATTTTTTCTCCCGCACGATTCCTGTCGCTGTCACCACCACTTCCGACAACTGACTCATGACTGCGCTTAGCTCAGCGTCTATTGCCCTCCGGTCTCCTACCTCTACTTCTTCATCTGTATATCCAATGAAAGAATATCTAAGCGATACTTCATCTTGCTCGGGAACTGCTATTTCATAGTTACCATATACATCGGTTACTGTCCCAGTTGTAGTTCCAGAAACGACTACGTTCACTCCCGGTAGAGCCGATCCATCCTCGGCAGAAGTTATAGTTCCCTTTACAATTTTCTCTTTGGCAGGATTCACCTGGCTATCTTGTTTCCTTTTGGATATTGCTACTCCTGCCACCTTACCGCTGAGTTGATGAGAAATATTGGTGTCTTCTCTTTTTACAACCATTTGATTATTCATTGCTTTCTGCTCTGCCAGATGATCAGATTCAATCATTGACAGCACTTCAGCTTTTTCCGTAGCAGCAGCTTTGGCTCGACTAGTTTCTATGGGTTTAGAGAGTGCTGGGGCATCACTCATAACCAGGGCTTCGGAACGCTCCACCAATTCCTCTGCCTCATCTTCAATGACAACCAAATCTTCCTTAACCTCAACAATTCGCTGCTGTTCAACTTTAGGGTTAGGCGTTGTTATTATATCTTGAGATTCTTCTTTAGTCGAAATTTCATCAGTTGCAACAGTTTCTTCCACTACTTCCTTTTCATCCAACGCGTTTACTTCTTCAGTAGCACTTGGCTCTTCATTGAGCGCTATCACTTCATCAGAAGAATTGATTTGGTGTTCTCCTAAATTAAGAATTAAAAATGTGCTCACTAATAGGACAGTCACCACCGCAGCCGCTTTCCAATATTGCTGCCAAATAGGAACGATCTTTATTTCCTCTTCATCAGTGAACAAATCCTTCTTCATTTGCTCAACCTCTTTACCCAGTTGAGTCATGCCGACAGCTTCAAATCCCTCCATGGCCTCGGCCTCAAAAGGATGATCCAGCAAGTATCGCTCTACTTTATGTTGCATTTCACCAGACAGCTTTCCATCCAGATATTGCTGCATCAAGTCAGGTGTCAATTGATCGATATGGTCTTTGTGATCACTCACTACTTTCTATACAGATTTTAAGATTCCTTTTTCCATTTTGGATATAGCTCTTCACTTTCTTCAACGGTAGTTCCGTCCGCTCCTCTATCTCTTTATATGATTTCTGTTCCAAGTAAAACAGCTCTACACATTGTTTTTGTTCTGATTTAAGCTTTTGGATACATCTTTCCAATTTAGTGATTTGCTCCTCCAGCTTAGACTCCTTGTCATCATGATGCAGTAACTGTTCATTTTCCATATGAATACTGGAAATATCCACAGAATGTTGCAACACCTTACTCTTGGTACTGCGCAATTGCATCAAACAGTGGTTTCTCGTGAGCACATGTAGCCAACTTTTGAAGTTATCAATGTCATGCTTGATCACTTTATCTACTAGCTGTTCGAAGATCTGCATGGTGGCATCTTGGGCTTCATCTCTACTCTTCAAGTATTTCAAAGCGACACCATATACCAAGTGAAGATATCGCTGATATAACAGACCAAGAACATCCATATCCTTCGTGGATTTGTATTGCTTGATCAGACTTTGATCATCCAATGCTTCGATATGTATATTCCTTTCCAATAGCTATCCCGTTAAAACAGCAGTTCAACTGCCATTCCAAAAATCAATATCGAATAAATTATTAAGCTATCCGTTTCAGTAGCCATTTTTTAAATTTTCTAAATAAATATTTATGGCATTTATGGAATCATCAGCACTCCTGCATCATAAAGGAAAATTGTAACGAAAAACCATAAAAACTATGAAACGATTAATCTTATCATTTGCCATGTTTGGTCTATTAGTATCCTCCGCAATGGGGATAAACCAAACCATCACAGGACAAGTCACCTCATCTGAAGATGGAAGCGCATTGCCAGGTGTCAATGTCATTTTAAAAGGAACAACTACCAGGACCATCACAGACTATCAAGGGATGTACGCTATCACCATTCCCAATACAAAAGCAGTACTGGTATTTTCATATATCGGATATGTTTCCGAAGAAGTGCAAACTGGATCGAGGAAGGTTATTGATGTTAAGATGAGTACAGATGTAAGCGAGCTCTCAGAGGTAGTAGTGACTGCGAATGCAATCAAAAGAGAGAGAAAGTCTTTAGGATATGCGGTTCAGGATATGGCTGGTAGCCCAACATATATAAGGACCGAGAACTATCCTGTCCACAATACAGAGTCCTACGATGCGATTAATGAAAACATTTTCAAACAGCCGATCAATGCTCCCTATTCTACATTTTCGATAGATGTGGATGCAGCTTCTTATAGCAACATGCGCAGATTCCTCAACAATGGTCAAATGCCTCCTAAGGATGCAGTTCGCATAGAGGAAATGGTCAATTATTTCAACTATGACTATGAACAACCAACTGGTGAAGATCCATTTTCAGTGAATACTGAGATTTCAACAGCACCATGGAACGCCAAACATAAACTTGTTCATATTGGGCTTCAGGGAAAGAAAATCGCCACTGATAACTTACCAGCTTCCAACCTGGTTTTCTTACTGGATGTTTCTGGATCAATGAGTGCTGCTAATAAATTACCCTTGCTCAAGTCTGGATTCAAAATGTTGGTAGAGCAATTGAGACCAGAGGATCATGTGTCTATAGTCGTATATGCAGGTGCAGCAGGTCTGGTGTTACCCCCTACTTCAGGGAGTGAGAAGAACACTATTCTAGCTGCACTCAACAACTTACAAGCCGGAGGATCTACTGCAGGTGGTGCAGGCATCAAATTGGCATATAAGGTTGCGTTAGAAAATTTCAAATCAGAAGGCAACAATAGAATAATTCTTGCCACTGACGGAGACTTCAACATCGGTGCGTCTAGCAATGGCGAAATGCAGCGATTGATAGAAGAGAAAAGAGATCAGGGTGTATTTTTGACAGCACTGGGTTTTGGTATGGGCAACTACAAAGACTCTAAAATGGAAACTATCGCAGACAAGGGCAATGGGAACTATGCGTACATCGACAACATCTTAGAGGCCAAAAAAGTATTGGTGAATGAATTTGGAGGAACACTATTCACGATTGCCAAAGATGTGAAGTTACAAGTTGAATTCAACCCAACTAAAGTAGCTGCCTATCGACTCATTGGATATGAAAACCGAATGTTGCAGGACGAGGATTTCAACAATGACAAAAAAGACGCTGGTGAATTGGGTTCAGGGCACACGGTGACTGCACTTTATGAAATTATACCTGCTGGCATCCAGAGTGAGTTTATGCCTATTGATGATTTGAAGTATCAGCAGAAGAATATCAAGCCATCTGCTCAAAATAGCAATGAACTATTGACTATCAAACTGAGATATAAGCAACCTGATGGGAATAAGAGCAAATTGATTTCTCATGCAGTGATCGATCACAAAGTAGCCCTCGATCGGACCTCTGAAAACTTCAAATGGTCAGCTGTAGTCGCTGGATTCGGTATGTTGCTGAGAGATTCTGCATTCAAGAATGATTTGACTTTTGATGAACTATTGAGATTGGCCAGAAAGGGTAAAGGAGTTGACAAGGAAGGCTACCGTATTGAATTTATCAATTTGGTGCAGTCTTGTCAGTTATTGGCTGTGAAATAGAACCTAACTTTGTCAGAGGTTGATCAACTCAAACAATTTCTGACAAAGTTATAGTTACCTACCCCGTGGTGTACTAGGGAAACAGTAAGGGATTGTTATGAAATAAGTCGAAGAAATTGACGAATTTATTTTTTTCTTTATCAAGGCAAAATTTTCAAGCATCCGCCAGCTGGCGGACGGTTTAAAATTTTAACGCTGGGAAAGGGAAAAAGAAAGAGTCAAAACGATGAGTTATTTCATAACAATCCCTAAGTGAACTACCTCGGAGCAAGCCCAGAGGCATCCGTTCACAAAAAAATAAGTATTTGCTGCGCAAACGATTTTATACCGAGGCAAGCCTCGGGGCATTAAACCTGTAATAGGGTAATAGAGTCAATTATATGGAACAAATTAGAGTTGTCATTTCTGAAAATCTCAACAAGTTTGAAGATTCTTTATGCACTAGAAGCATTTAAGCTATCAACGCGTTCAGTATCAAAAATATGCAAAGAGTCCTCTGATTCATCTTTAGATAAAAGGTTTTTCGCCTCTCAAAAAATGCACTTTCATCAAACCTGCTCCAGTGCCTGCTCGATATCCCAAACAATATCTTTCGCATTTTCCACACCGATAGAGATTCTCACTACACTGTCCTTGATGCCCAACATCACTTTCTCTTCGGGGTCAATTCCCTCATGTGTCATGAATGCTAGATGTTGCGCAAGAGACTCTGTACTTCCGAGACTTACTGCCAGCTTGATCAATTTCAAACTATTGAGCATTTTAAATGCTTCTTTTTCTCCACCTTTTAGCTCTAACGAAAGCATCGCCCCTCCTGATTTGTAGTCATTGCGTTTGAATATTTCGTATTCTTCTCCGTTAGCTTCGGTCAACAAACCCAGGTAGTTTACGCGATCAATTTTTGGATGATTTTTCAATTGCTCAGCAACAACTGCAGCATTTTCTGCTTGCTTCTCCATTCTGATTTTGAGGGTCTCCAGACTTCTC
>Ga0209634_1001824_pt1 | contig 15240 bp, 18 predicted proteins | sample LinPmetageLP40_FD_184043 | JGI IMG/M metagenome (GOLD analysis project Ga0209634, IMG submission 184043) | Marine viral communities from the Pacific Ocean - LP-40 (SPAdes) (version 2) | ecosystem: Environmental > Aquatic > Marine > Oceanic | place: Pacific Ocean | collected 2010-08-26
AAAAAAAATTATAGACTTGTTTATAATTAAATACTTGGTATAAATTCCCATTTTAATTCTTTACAAATATTTTTCCATATAACATCTTGTTGGTGTAATTTTTCTCTACTTTTTAAAAGTAAAAAACATGGTATAAATTCGTCTAATTCAAGTAATTGGACAAACTTATGTAATATATACGAATATGATAAAAAATTTTTTCTATCATTTGGACAGTGATTCTGAAATGGTATTTGTATTTCTTTAAACATTCTACGTAATTCTTCTTCATTTTTACGAGTCATTATAGGAGGTGGAATTCCATTTAATTTATTAATTATATGTGGGATATGTTCATAATATTTATTTTTTTTTAATTTTTTTAAAATCTCACGTAATTTTTTTTGTGTTAATGAATTAACATTTAATATTCGTTCCTTTTTTAATTCTATTAAAATTTCATCATATATTTCTTTAGGAATATCGGTTGATTCTTTAGCCTGAAATTGTGCTAACCATTCATTAAAATGATTAATCCGTTTATAAGCAAAATAACTTATTTCTCTTGGAGGATCTTTATATGATGGTTTATCAGAATCTATTAATATTTTATTTTCATCACCACATATTTCACAAATCATTTTACCTTCAGATAAAAATAATTTTTTTTCTTTATTACATGTTTTACATATATCTATATTTGAAATTGTCATATTTTTAAAATTTGTTTTATTTAATTTAGTTAAATATTTATCATATAATTGAGCTTTAGATACACCAGTTTCTTTTATATTTATATTAAAATATTCGGAAACTGATTTATTATCTTTTAACTTATTAACATTATTTTTCGATACATTACTTTTATTAGTTGATGTATCATAATAATTAAATAGTAAATGACCTGTATCTAACAAATAATTTATTTCTTCATTTTTATTAAATGTATTTAAGTATTTCTCAATGCTTATAATTTTATCTTTAATATTTATAATTTTATCAATATTTTTTTTATAATTTGTTATTTGTAGTTTATCTAATTGATTTTTAAATTTTTCTAATTCTATATTTTTAGAATTAATTATATTCTGTGTTTGAGAAATTTTTATTATTTTTTCATTATGTTTAGCATCTAAAGTTATTCTTGTATCTATATTTTTTTTTATTGTTTTATTTTTGACTTTAAATGACATAATAATAAATATTATAAATATTATTTTCTTTAAATAGAAAATATAGTTAAAGAAAAATATATTTATTAATATGTTGATTAATTAAAAACATAACTTAAAGATTATAAAATATTAAGTAATATATATGGGAGGAGGATTATTACAAATCGTTGCCTATGGATCACAAGATATATATTTAACTGGAAATCCCCAAATTACATTTTTTAAAGCCGTATATAGAAGACATACTAATTTTTCTATGGAATCTATTAAACAAACTATTAATGGAACTGCTGATTTTGGAGAAGAAGTTAATGTTACATTACAACGTAATGCCGATTTGGTTCATAAAATGTATATACAGGTTAAATTACCTTCTATAGATATAAGTGAAGGGAATGGCACTAATAGTGATAATAGTAATTTTAGGGCTTTTAGATGGTTAAATTGGATAGGTCATGTATTAATAAAAGATGTTGAAATATCAATAGGTGGACAAAAAATAGATAAACATTATGGTGAATGGTTGCATATTTGGAATGAATTATCACAATCACCTGGAAAAACTGGAGGGTATGCTGAGATGGTAGGAAATGTTCCAAAATTAACCCAAATTTATAGTTCCAATACGGCATCATCTACAGAAAATAAATCACCTGAATATACATTATATATTCCATTACAATTTTGGTTTTGTAGAAATCCTGGAATGGCACTGCCACTTATAGCTTTACAATATTCTGATATAAATATTAATATTAATTTTAGAGATTTAAATGATTGTATTTGGGCTAATAAACAAACATCTACATCTTCATCAACATCTTATAATGCTAGTTCTGGAAAAGATGTTTTTTCAACTTTACCTAAAATATCAGGAAATGGAAATACTAATGTTTATGCAGATTATATTTATTTAGATACAGATGAACGTCGTAGATTCTCACAAGTGCCACATGAATATCTTATAGAACAATTACAATTTAATGGTAATGATACACTATCGTCATCAACAAATAATATTAAATTAAATTTTACACACCCTGTTAAAGAAATAATTTGGGTAGTTCAACCAACAAATTATAGAAGTAATGGATATTCACAAAGTCGCGCCGGAAAACAATATTTTAATTATACTGATTTATGGGATTATTCAGGTTTTACTGGGACTCCTGAACCTGCAAGTGGACCTGGCATGGTTGGAGGGAAAAATATACAAAATTTATGGTATGGTTTACCAAACGTCCAATTACAAGGAAGTTTAAAATATGATAAAAATACTTGGAATAGAACAACTACTTCTTATACGAATCAAAATGCTGGTTATACCGATATTAAAGATTACACAAAATCTAATGGTGTTGTTAATGTAGATAATAGTGTTGGATTATGGTCTTTAAATAATGAAGTTGCATTACTTGATGGTGGAAATAATTGTATATCTAAAGCTAAAATAGTTTTAAATGGAAATGATAGAATATCCGAACGAGAAGGAAAATATTTTAATTTAGTTCAACCGTATCAACATCACACTACATGTCCTGCTCCAGGTATAAATGTATATTCATTCGCATTAAAACCAGAAGATCATCAACCATCTGGAACATGTAATTTTTCTAGAATTGATAATGCTCATCTAAATATTACTGTTACTGATAATACCATAGGAACAACATATAATTCTGGATCAGCATATATTAAGATTTATGCTATAAATTATAATATATTAAGAATTATGAGTGGAATGGGTGGATTAGCTTATTCAAATTAAAAAAACATAATATATTTATATGACTGATATTTGTGAAGAATGTCCTATATGTTTAGAACCTATAGAAAATGAAAAAGACTCAGTGACTCTTAAATGTAATCATAGATATCATAAAATTTGTTTAAATATGTGGTTAGATAGAAAACCTATTTGTCCATTATGTAGAATGGAAGTTATTAATGTATTTAAATGTAAAGATTACAAATATAATTTCTTTAATTATAAAATTAAATTAGAATATGATAGACTATGTATTAAAGGATTTTTTAAAAAAAAATATATTAATTACAAAAATATAAGTAAAATAGGATATATAAAAGAAGCGATTTTTATTTTTTATATAGAAAATAAAACACATTATATTAGAAAATATAGATTATCTGATGAAATAACTTGTAAAAATTTATTTACTAGTATTAAAAATAAATTTATTTAAATATAAAATTGATTATATTATAATTTGTAATAAATTATTATAAATGAATTCTATTCCACCAGAATTAAAAATTAAAATTTTTAAACATCTTATCCCAAATGAATCATACAATATAAATCAATTTAAATCTTATTTCTTAATTTATAAAGAATGGTTTGATGTTTTAACGTCATTATCTTTTAGAATATATTATTCAAAATATTTAGGTTTGTATAATGATTTAATAACAGCACACCCATTAGAATATGTACATTCAGTTATAACTTATGATAATATACTACAATATGCTGGATACAAATATATTTCACAAAATTATAGTGGTATGATGATAGATATTTTTGGATATAATAAATTGATTCATTTACCTTTTTGTAAATTTAAAAAATCTATATGTATAGATAATAAATGTCATTTTACAAAATCTCCTAAATGTTATTTTCATCATCATGGTATTCAAAAATATATAACCGCACCTATAATGAGAGGTATGGATACTATGGGACGCAATTATCTATTATTTGTCTACACAAATATTGACACAAATGAAATAATGTATGAATTTATTTATAATAAAATTATTAATAATCACATTATTAATAGTTATAGTGGGATATATAACAAAACATATATAGGTATGTTAAGTGATAATAAAACAATGACTCATTATTATAGTAAAATTATAAATACATATTCATATGTTTATATTAAAAAATTAATTGATGGAGATCTTTGTAGAATCCCCAAGTATGATCCTGAAACAGACCAATATTATGAATCAGATGAAGGCAATATTAAATTATTTAAACATTGCTAGCATAACCCCATTCGTCAATCTGTTGTCCCTTCCCAGATTCCGATATGGGATAACCCCAGGGGTCAATCTTTGGTTCATTACCTGCCAACGCGCTCCATTCCCTAAACTTATCATTGTATGGTTCTGCTGGTACATTTCCTCCAGATCCATCAGGTTTTACAGGAGTTGAGGATGTTGGTGCTGCTAGTTCATTTGCTCCATTTGCTCTATATTCATCAGATGGTTCAGCAGTGTCAATTTCTGCAGCTGGTGCTGCTGCTGCTGGTTCTGGTACTCCTAGTGCTGCTGGTGCTGCTGGTGCTGCTGCTGCTGGTTCTTCTGGTGCTAGTGCTGGTGGTACTGCTGCTAGTGCTGGTACTGCTGGTGGTATTGCTGCTGGTACTGCTGCTGGTGCTAATAATGCTGGTGCTGGTACTCCTAGTTTTGCTAGTTCAGATGGTGTTAGGGGAAGAATACGCCTCGTTGCTTTTTCTGGCGGGGCTGCTGGTGGAATCTTTTTAAACGTAGATTCGGCTCTATTCCGGTCTTCGTTTTGTTGTTCTAATATTTGTAATGCGTCTTCTGGTAATCCTTTACGATTATTCAAACTACGTGCAGTTTGATCAGCAGCAAAAACGCCCTGCGGCACAATCCCGCCAGAACCCGCGTTGCTATTAGTTTCTACAATATTTCTAAACATTCTTGGAGGAGCTCCAGGTGTACCAAATGGCTGTTGTCCTATAGCAATAGGATCCTCCTTTAATTGAACTATAAGAGAATCTCTATGAGATTCTAATATTTTTTCACCATTAACACTATTTGTTAAATTTTTATTTTTCATCAAATAATTATCAAATAATTTTTGTATTGAGAATTTATTGTCTTTTGTAATTAAATAATCACGCGATGCGGTTTTTAATGCTGTTGATAAAAACCATGGATCACCAAGACTGGTTTGTATTTTGCTACTAGCATTTTCTAATGCCTTACCTATATTCGAACGGTTGGCTTTTTTTTGTTGAGAAACTAATGCGCCATTCAAAGCGTCTAAAGTTTCAACAATAGTTTTGACTTCTGGTATTAATAAAGCACCTTTTAAATCTGCTAATGTTTCATTCTGTTTAGTTGTTGCATCATCCAATATTTGTTGTAATTCTTGAATCATACCTATACCATCTTCTGCTATTTCAATCTTTTTATTTATTCCTTCTGGTTTAAATGGCACGGCTCCTGAATAAAATTGCCCGATTTCGTTTAATTTACCTCTTAATTTACTAATACTAATATCCATTTCTGTTGAAAAATCTTTCGTTGTTTTTCTTCTTTTTTTTGAGGTATCTATTTTTTCTTGTCTATCATCAAAAGCTACACCTATTTGTCTTCTGGTATTTCCTGTTTTAATACCTTGTGCTTTTTTCTTTGAAAAAAATTTTTTGGCACGTTTAAACATACCACCTTTTATTGTTTTTAACTTACGACGTTTTACAGATTTACGTTGATTCCTTTTTCCATTTTTCATAATACGTTTTTTACTACGTATAATTCTCTTTGCCATTTTATAAAATATTAATAGAAAATAAATCTATTAAGTTAAAATAAAAATTAATTAATTCTACAATCATTATTATATATTTTTAATAATATATCTGGAATGTCATCTTTTAAAAATAGTGTTTTCATAATATTTCCATCAAAATACCCAACAAGTTGAAAATGATATTGATCTAAATAATATATTATAATTGTTTTTTCATTGTTATCTAAATCTAATGAAGCTATTGGATGAATTGTAAATCGTTCATCAATATTTGATGTTTTTTTATTATTGTCCGAATTTAAAATAATAACATTAATTTTAAGTTTTTTTTGTAATAATTGTAGTAAAATATGATCTCCCCAAAAATTGTCTCCACCTTTAATAATCTCTTTCTTTAATTGACTTATATTTTTAATATCATGTGGATTCCAAGAATTCATAATATTAAACGAATCTTCATCAAAATCCAATTTATATGTTTCTAATATCATATTAAAATTTTCTTTATTAATTTCACTTGCTGCTAATTTTCTTAATAACTCAACATTATATTTAGGCAATCGTAATTTAAATAAATACTCACTATTTAATGCTTCACATAACACATGAAATAAACAATCACCATCTGAACCACATTCTAATAGTCCAAAACAAGAATTATTACTATCTTCTTTTAATCGTTTTTTCCATCCTAAACATAATTTACTCCAACCATAATCATCTAAATATTTATGCCAATTAGATTTATTTATTTTTTTAATATGTTTATCATTTTCATAAAACGATTCGCCATCTTTTATAAAAATACTATCTGTTAAGTAATAATTCATACTATTTATACATAATTTACTCTTAAGTATTATAAATTTTTAACATCTTTGGCAAAAGCCAATGCTGAAACATCTACTAAAGGCACTGCAGGTGCTTTTGCTATATTAACTTTTACTGGTTCTGCGTTAAAATTTGGTAAAAATCCACTCTGATCAATTAAGTTTGGAATTAATGGTCGATGATTATCTTTAAAAATAATTCTATTTGAAACATTATTATCAAATGGTAATTCAACCCTTTCTTGAGGATCTTGACATAACCATTCCCATCTATTCCATCCAGTTCCTCTTAAATTACAAGAAGGATTACTTAATCGTGTATTTTCTGTGAGAGGCATATTACAGTTCTTAAAATCTGTTGTCTCAATTGAATTATCAATCATTCCATCTTTATTAAATTTAGGAATAAAACCATCTTTACTACAATTACTTAATTTTCTATTGATATTCATTAATTCTGAATTTACATCTACCATTGGAATTTTTTTAGCAACACTATTACCAGAACGTTGAAGAATAATTTGAGGGTCTTTATTAAAACAATCTTCACATGATATAAATGGAGTTGTAAGTTGATAATCACCCACGCCAGATGATTCTGCTAATTCTTGTTTATAAGCACACGTATCATAATCAAGTCTATTGAAACTCATATATATTTATAGGAGATAATTATTTAAAAATTATTTCTAAATAAATAAATAAATATTAATTCTAAAAAGGAATATAAACAAAATTATTATATTTATTATATAACGTATCTTTAGAGTCATTATTTTCTATATGATAATCATAATTTAATTTAGATTGGTTTTCAGAAATATGTTTATCAATTAAACTATTTGTTCTAGAAATTTTAATTATATTAAAATTATATTTTTTTAAATGATCAATTTCATGTTTAAATCTAACATCTGCTATAACTATATTTTTATCTTTATTTTTTTCTAAAAATATATCAAATAATCTTAACCATATATGTTTTTTTTTTATTTTTAATTCAGGAAATAGTTTATAAATTAAATCCTGTCCAAATTCTGTTCCTAATCTTTGAACTATTACTCTAGGTGATATTCCTATTTCATCATCTATACTTTCTTTTAAATTACCATATAATTGCTCATTATTTAAATTAAATATAATTTTTGCTATATCTTTAACAGGAGTAGCAAAACTATATTTAACAAAACCTTTAGTGTTTACTAAATAATCTGCCAATGTATCTTTTCCACTTCCTTTTTGTCCTAATAATCCTATACGGTCCATAATAAATTAATTAAATTATTATATTTAAATAATTTTAAATTTAAAAATGTTGAAAACATTTTCGCCATCTTTTACTAAAATATGTATTTCTTAATTCTGTTCCTTGTGATATATCTCTTAAAGCAAAAATTTCCATATTATTATTTATTAAGTCACTTTGTTTAATTATATTTGGATCATCTGAATGATTGTAATAAGGTAGGCATCCACTTCCAGAAGCCCATGTTTTTTTGTCATCACTCCAAGTAAATAAATGTGGATTAATATTACCATCAACGCCTTTAACAATTTCTAATATACCTCTTTCTATAAGTTCTCCTTCTTTAATATCTTGTTTGGCAAATACCCCTAATCCTAATTCACATTTATCAATATATACTTTTGAACAATCTATATATTTATTCATAATAAAAATAAAAATTAAATCTTTAAATTAAAAATAAATATTAAATCTTTAATTTAAAATTAAATATTAATATGACGCAATTGTTGAATATAACTATTCATAGTATTACTATCATATCCATAAGAAGCGATTTGTTTTAATGTGTTTATATGACTGTTATTTAGTCTTATATTATTTAATGTGCCATAATCTAATGAATTATTCATTTGATTTAATTGATCTGAATTTTTATTTGATTCCATCATATTACCTAATTTATTCATTAAAGGATTGCCTATAAGTTTAATTGGAGACATTGCTATATTAAACATAGTGCCAATAAATCCACCTGATTGTTTCCTTATTTTTTTTTTTGATTTTTTAATTTTAATTCTTTTTTTTAATGGTCTTTTTCTACTATATTTCATACTATAATAATATAAAAATAATAAATTAAAAATAAATTAATTACCACAAGTAAAATAATTAGGTTTTGGTGGTAAAGGAATAGGTTTATATCTTATCATATTACATGATGGTAAATGAACTTTGCTAGTATCTATTGTTTGTTGTTTTCCATTATTATCTTTATAAACAATTTTTTTATTACTACAATTATTCATATCACCAGTAGCGCATTCAGAATTATATTTATTAGTTGGACATAAAGATGCTTTTCTGGTAATTCCAAAAAGATCGCCTTCTAAATCTACTAAATTACCTTTAATTTGACTTACTCCTGAACCTCCAACTAATCCAAGTTCTGTTCTACATTTATTACAATTTTCATATCTTACTGGATCAAGTAAATATTCTAAAGTATCGGCACTTTTTTTTAAACGTGTTTCGTATTCACAAGTATCATACATTAATTTATTTGAACTCATATATTTATATATAAGATTTTAAATTTAAATTAAAAAAAATAATTATAACCATTTATTGTTTTCTATTAGTAATTTTTTTATAATATTTGAATCAGGAGAGCGCTTAAGATAATCTTTTAATTTTGAAAAATCTCTTGTAGGAATACCACCTCTTATAAAATCATCACTAACTTGTTCTTGAAGAAGATTCTTTGGATCCTGAACATTTTTTGCCAACCAGTCAACTAAAGGTGTAGAAACATAATCAAATCCATAATAATTCATTTGTGGATGTTTTTTAAGTATTTGTGCATTTATTAATTTAGATTCTAAATTTGGTTTGAATTCACCAGTAATAGTTGACGGTGTTGTTAAATAAGGTCTTGGAAATAACTGTAAATCAGATTTATAATGTCTTTCAACATTGCCTTGTCTTAATTTAGAATCTCCATTAATATTACATTCAGAAACACCATATCCATCTTTAATGATAACACCACGATTATTAGTAGATGTTTTTAAAACATTATCTAAACTACAATTACAAGAAGCATAATTACTTAACATATAATCATTAATATTATTACTTTGTTTTAATTCACCAGTTTCATTACATACATCATCTTTAAGTTTTGTTTTACTATCAATTATAAAATTATTATTATATTTAAAAGGTGAACAATTATTCTCAACATTGAGACTTTTTAATTGCCTATCATTTGGATTATCCATTATAATAATTAATTATATTTTTTTTTTATAATTCTTTTTTAATTTCAGTTAATGTTTTGTTATTTAATGCACAAGATCTATATTGTTTTAATAAACCATTATCTCCTATTTCACATGACACTGGTGTATTATATAACCAATTAGCAAATCCAGATTGGTCATTTACAACTTGAGAATTAGGAACTGTATAAAAGGCGCGTTGGTTATTTCGATTATTAAAAATATTTGAGGTATTTTGAAATAATCTATCACAAAATTTTTTATCAATTTTTTCTAATATTTTATTATTTTCAATATTACATGCCTTTTTATTTTCATAAGTTATATCTCCAATTAATGGATTCATTAAAGGATTCTCATTTGTTGGTTTTTTACATGTATCCTTATCATTATCATTATTGTCCGTATTATTTACATTATCATTATCATAAGAAGACTGTTTATTTTCATTATCATTAAAAAATTCTTTTTCATTAAATATATATATCATATATGTTACTAATATAGTGATTAAAATAATATATAAATATAAATAATTTCCAGTTGCTAAATATAATAACACTGATAAATATAATGAGAATCTAGTAATGCTATTTATTTTTTCACCTTTACTCATTTCAGACATAGGTATAATACTAAATAAATTATCTGTTTCAAATAATATATTTGTATTAGAAAACCAAATTTTATTATCCATTAATATATACAATTAAAAAAAAAAATATTTCTATTTGTATGAAATAAATTTAAAATGAAAATTAATTTAATTATTTTTTATTTTTTCTAGTCTCTAATTTTTTCCTTAATTTTTCTCTTGTAGGATTATCACTACTTGAATTTTTAGTTTGATTTCCTTGAGCCATTTCTTTTTTGGCATTTCCTAAAAGAGTATCAAATAAAGGATTATTATTACCTAACATTCCCATCATATTCTGTGCTTCATCAAGTAGTTTAGATTGATCTAAATTACCATCAGATAATTTAGTTTGAATTTTTTGACCAACATTCTGTATAAGATTCATAAATTTCATGGGATTATCACCACTCATTAATTTACCAAATATATCGCCTATATTAGGCATTTCTCCATCACTATTATCTAAATTTAAATTCATTTCATCTAAATTAATATCACTAGCTAATTCTTTAGCTAAATTACCTATAAGTCCATTATCTAACATATTTTCATCAATATTAATAGGTTCTTTCTTTTCTGATAAATTTTGTAACATATCCATAAGTTCTTTATTTTCTTCAGATTCGTTTTCATCTAAAGGTTCATTATTTCTTTTTTTCTTTAAACTATCTACTAATGATTTAATTTTATTACTATCACTTATTATGGTTTCACCTATTACATATAGAGTTTGTAAATAGTCCCATATAGTATCTTTAATTGATTCTTCTGTTTTTTCATTTTCCCAAATATCTTTAAAATCTACATTCTTAACAAAACAAATACTATCATTAAATAAATCATTATTTTTTGTAGAAATAATTTCTTTATAATCCGTAAATTTTCTCATAAATCTTTTAACATATTTATCATCACTACAACTATCATCTTCTAATAAATCTTTATAATAGTCATTTAAAACATCATTATATTCAGGATAAATTTTAATAATATTAAAAACAAATAATTTTAAAGTTGAGTTAAAATATTCTATATTTGTTTGACTCATTATATAATAAAAAATAATTTAATTAAATTAATTTAACGCAAACTTAATTTATAAGATCAGATAACTTTATTAATGAATTAAGGTATTCCCATATTTTTTCTTTATTTCCTGAACTCATAGTATTCCAATAATTTTTTAATTTTTTGATTATACTTTCTAAACCGTCTGATTGTGTATTATTAACTATTTCTGTATAATTATTATTTAAAAAAAAGGTCTCATCTTTTTCTATAATTTTTTGTTTATAAAATACCATATAATCTTTAAATAAAAGACAAATTTTTTTAGAATTCGCACTATTTAATAATATAATTCCTCTTTTATATACTTTAAAATCATTTTCTTCTGGAAATGTGATTATTAAATCATCATTGAATTTAATTACTAAATTATTAAATGCAGATAATAATGGATTACTCATTAAAATAATAAAATAAAATTATATATAAATATAACCTTATACTTTAAATAATAAAAAAAAAAACATTTATCTACGTTGTGGCATACTAAATTCATTATTTCTATTTTGTTGCATTTTCTCAAAGTTATTACTTAAAGAATTATTATTACTATTTTGATTATTTGAATCTACATTTGCTCCATCTGGAGTTTCTATTTTTTGTTCGTCACCTAAAAATGTATATGATGATATAAAAGGTTTAGTATCTACATTATCTATTGTAGAAAAAGAACCACCATAACTATTGTCACATGCTCCGAAATAAGCTTGTATGTCATTATCTTTGGGTTTACTTACCTTTTCTTTTATCCATTCGCTTATTGCTTCATCAATAACAATTTTTTTTTCATTAATTAAATAAATAGTTGGGACTGCTTTAACAAATGGTGGTAATTGAATATTTTCATCATCAACACAAACATATATAATATTATCATTAATAGGTGTTTTAACTATTTGATCAATTACTTCCTTACAATAAGAACAATGATTACTATAAAATATAATATCTTTTTTCATATATTTTTATTTATGATTTTTTTTTATTATTTTATACTTACTTAAAATAAAATTGATTTATTAAATTTAATATATTATTTATTAATAACAATGAATATACAATTTAATAATTTCGACAATAAATCTCAAACAGATACTTTAAAATTTGATGTTAATGATTGTAATAGTAGTTATGTAAATTGTTTAAGAAGATTAATTATTACTGATGTTGAGACAATTGGATTTAATACTGAAGAATATGAATCATCTGATATTAAAATAATAGAAAATTCATCAGCATTACATAATGAATTTATATTACATCGAATAGGATTAATACCTATAAATACTGATAGTGTAGAAACTTATGATCCAACTAAATTTAAATTTATATTAGATGTTGAAAATACAAAAAATATCCCGATTGATGTTACAACTAAAGATTTTAAAATTAAAAATTTAGAAACTAATGAATTTGAAGATAGTGAAAAATTCTTTCCAAAAAATCCAATTACAAGCGATTACATTCTTATTACACGACTAAAACCTACACCATATGGTAACGGTGAAAAAATACATCTTGAAGGGAAATCTTCTAAAGGTATAGGAAAACAACATATTAGATATTCTCCTGTATCTAATGTAGTATTTATTAATAAAATTGACCCAAATAGAGAAGAACTTGAGTTTAAAAAATATATAGAAAATAATCCTGATATGGAATTAACAAAATTAAAAACTAAATTTAAATTAGAAGAATCAGAAAGATGTTTCTATATTAATAAAAATGGTGATCCAAATATATTTGAATTTACTATTGAATCTAGAGGAATTTTAAAACCACAAACTATTTTATTAGAAGCATTAAGTAAAATGACATTAAAATTAAAAATGTTTATGATAGAATTTGATAAAGCTATATCAAATAGCGATTCAAAAATAGAAATTAGAGAATCAACATCTTTAATGAAAGCTTATGATATTGTTATTAATAATGAAACACATACATTAGGACATATATTACAATCACATATTAATGAATTATTTAAAGATGAAATCATATTCGTAGGATATATGAATCCTCATCCACTTGAAAAAAAAATTATGTTCAGAATTAAAGTTAATGATGTTAAAAAATTAAAAACATTATTTTCTGACACCTGTAATGAATTAATAAAACAATGTGATAATCTAAGCACACAAGTATTAAAACAATTTAAAAAAACAATTATATTAAAACCTAAAGGTAAAGGTAAAAGCAAATCTAAATCTAAAGAGTAAACTAATTACTTTCTTTTCTATATTTATAATTTATTACAAATAATAATTTTGCTGATGGTAAACTATTAACATAATAAATAACTTTTTGTTTATCTGTTTTTTGTTTTGTTTTTATATATAATTCATGTAATTCATTACATAATGGTCGATATTCAAATGGAATATCTAAAAACTTTTTAATAACCTTTTTACCATCATCTGTTTTTCTAACATGAAAATCCTGATAGTAATTAAATAATTTATTTGTTGTATCATATAACTCTAATCTATAACTTTCAAATAATTTAACGTCATCTTCAAAATATTTTAAATATTCATCTATACTTTTATTTTTTCTTAATTCTAAATACATAAATTTTTTTTTATTACTATTTCCTTTTAATTGCCTAACATACTTATAATGTTCATTCCAAATTTTACTTCGTAAGTATCCATATTCAGTATTTTTTAAAATAATTCCTTGTTCAGTATGATCCATCTGATTTAGAATTTCATATACATCTGTTATTTTATTTACAGAATATTTTTTAGGAATTTCAAAATTTAAACCTTTTTCTAATAAATGTTTTTGTAAATTAATTAAATCATAATATTCTAATCTATCTTCATGAATAGATACACCATACACTAATTTAATGTTAGGAATGTTATATGCTTTTACAATAATATTTTCTGGATGTTGAAGGATAAATGTTAAATTCATATTATCTTCAATAACATCAAATTTAGATAAATCAATAATTTCTCCAAATAATGTACTAAATGTCTTATTACTATAAAATGTATTATAACCTCCTAAACAACTTCGCGTTGATAAATACATTGTGTCTTTATATTTGAAAATATTTATCATTGTTCCTTCAACAAATTCTTCATATTGAGTTTTTTCTGATGGTATATTATTAAATAAATGAACATTTTGAGAATGTGTTGGTGGAACACAAACTAATTTATTTGTATTTTTTTCTAATACAAGACCTCTACATTTATTAATATCAATATTAGTCATATCACATTTTTCTTTATCATACTTTACTAAATATAAATTATCATATTCTTTAACAATTAATCCTTTTTCTGTTAATATTTTTTTAGATTGTTCAAAATCGCTAATTTCGGATAAACATTCTAAATAATGCATACTTATGTTTATTAAATAACTTAAATTATTTTTAAATCAATTTTAATAATTATAATTCATTGTTTTTATATCTAAAATAAAATATAGATATATTTTATATTTATGACATCTATGGATAAATTTACATTAGATGACTTAGATACACAAAATGAACTTTTAGATTTATTTGAAATACCTAAACTAAACCAAAAAGGTGGTAGTAATGATAATAATAAAGAATCTGCTATATTTGATCCTGAAGATAATAGTGATAATGATAATGATAATGATAATCAAGGTTCTACTATATTTGATCCTGAAGATAATAGTGATAATGATAATGATAATGATAATGATAATGATAATCAAGGTTCTGCTATATTTGATCCTGAAGATAATAGTGATAATGATAATCAAGGTTCTGCTATA
>Ga0209634_1001825_pt1 | contig 15239 bp, 12 predicted proteins | sample LinPmetageLP40_FD_184043 | JGI IMG/M metagenome (GOLD analysis project Ga0209634, IMG submission 184043) | Marine viral communities from the Pacific Ocean - LP-40 (SPAdes) (version 2) | ecosystem: Environmental > Aquatic > Marine > Oceanic | place: Pacific Ocean | collected 2010-08-26
CCGATTTTAATGCATCGTATCCAAAAGCACAAAATGAATTGGTAAGCGCAATTTGATAGTCCAATGATCGACTCCTAAGGGTAGATCCCATAATTTTGAGTCGTTTTGTGAGCATTGGTGCTAAGTTTACATTTGGAACTTTGACCCCACCAAGAAATGCCAACATCACCATTCTTCCATCCATGGCCAGACTGTTGAGGTTTTGTTGATAATAGGAGGCTGCTACAAAGTCCAGGATGACATCTACTCCTTCGCCATTGGTCAATTCCTTTATCACTTGCTCAAAGTTCTGCGTATGATAATCAATGCAAGTTTGTGCACCCAAGTCCTGACATACCTTGTGCTTTGAAGTGGATGCAGTCACAAATGCTGTTGCTCCGATCAATATGGCAATTTGGATAGCAGCAGTACCGACACCACTACCACCAGCATGAATCAGTACCTTTTCATCAGGCTGTAAGCCAGCATGAGATACCAAAGCCTGATAGGCCGTGAGAAATGCTTCTGGTATCGCGGCACATTCTGTATATGATAAGTTAGAAGGGACAGGCATGAGCATGTCTTCGTGGATTGCTGCAAACTGAGCATATCCACCACCAGGCAATAGGCCAAATACTTTATCTCCAATTTCCCATTTTTCTGTAGTGTCACGAATGGAAACTACTTCTCCTGCTATTTCTAATCCGAGAATGGCACTTGCTCCATTAGGTGGAGGGTATTTACCTTCGCGCTGCAAAATGTCCGCTCTATTGATGCCTGCTGCATGAACTTTGACGAGTACCTCGTGGTTTGATGGAGTAGGAGTAGATGCATCGCCAATGTACATTTGATCTGCTCCACCAAATTCTCTAGTAAGAATGGCTTTCATATTGGCTATAAGCCGAGTTGATCAATCAAATAAATCAAAGATGCCATCGAAGCGGCACCAAGTTCCAATTCTCTTCGATTCACTTTATCAAAGGTGTCGCTATGGGAGTGGTGATAGTCAAAGTATCGCTGTGAATCAGGATATAAACCTACGAGTGCAGTTCCTTGTTCCGCTAGAGGTCCTATATCGGCTCCTCCACCTTTTCTTTCAAAGTTAGATATGTCAAATGGAGCAAAGTATTTTTTGAAATTCAGATACACATTTCGTTGCTCATCAGTTCCAGAGAAGCTAAAACCTTTTGGTGAAAATCCACCTGAATCAGATTCGAGTGCTGCGATATGTTTTTCTTGCTTTTCTTTTGCCACTCGTGCATATTCAGTACCGCCTCTCAGACCGTTTTCTTCATTCATGAACATAACCGCTCTGAGTGTATGTTTCGGTTTGATATTAAGTACTTTGAATAATCTCAATGCTTCAATAGACTGCACGCACCCAGCTCCGTCATCATGTGCGCCATCTCCTACATCCCAAGAGTCTAAGTGTCCTCCAACCACAATGTATTCATCTGGATTTGTAGTTCCTCTAAGTTCGCCTATAACGTTATAGGATTGTACATCTGGTAGCATTTCGCAGTTCATTTGGAAATGAAATTTCAGCTTTGGGTTCGCAGTCAACATTTCATACAATACATCTGCATCGTTGGTGCTGATGGCTGCAGCAGGTATTTGAGCAACATCTTCTTTATAGATTAGTGTCCCTGTATGTGGATAATCATCCTGTGCAGTGCCCACCGTTCTTACTACTACACCGATAGCACCGTATTTGGCGGCTTCAGAAGCACCAAATACACGTTGATCTACTGCACCTCCATATGCGCTAAATGTGGTCAGCTTGGTTTGATCCATAGATCGATTGAAAAATACAATCTTACCTTTAAGCACTTTCTCTCCTAGTTCTGCAAGTCTATCCAATGATTTGACTTCAATTACTTCTGCAGTTACTCCTTTTTTGCCCGTCCCTACACTATTTCCGAGGGCAAGAATGTTTACATTTTGTTCTTGGCCATTTGAGATGATTCTAGCAGTTTCTTTATCTCCGCGCACCCAATGTGGCACCATGACAGGTTGTAAAAAGACATTGTCAAATCCATACGATTCCATTTGTTTTTTACTCCATTCTACTGCTTTAGCAGCTTCTGGAGATCCGCTTAGCCTTGCTCCAATATCTTTGCATAGCCTTTCTAACATTGGGTAACTCTGCCCTGAGTTTAATGCTGTACTAAATATGTTGTTGACTTGTTCTTGGTGAATGTCACTTGGGTCTGCTGTACGCTCGTTAATGGCGATCTCTTCAAGTACTTTTTTTGCGAGATCCTGCGCAGATATTTGGACGCTTAGAAGGAGAATGAAGGAGAGAAGTATTGATTTCATAGAGAATATTGGTTGAATTTGATAGTATCACAATTGTTCTTAGAAAGGTAAACTTCTTGATAGCGATAAACAAGCAAGAACAAATGAAAGACAATAAAAAACCTACCTGAAGGCGGTCAGGTAGGTTAATAAAAGAGATCAAGCCATTACTAATAATCTATCTCTCTTTGTTATTTTCAATGCTATCCAATAATGAGAGCAATCCATCTCCGGTCAATTCCACTAGTGGAACTGGTTTGGATTGTAATTTGTCAATTTCGTAGTACTTTTCGTCATACTTCAAGTAGGTCGAAACATTCCCGTCTTTATGGAATTCGATGATTTCATAAAGTTTGCTAAAGTCTCCATACAATGCCAGCGCATTATTTTTCACTTGATAATGAAAACTATAACGATTGCTTTTTTCTATAGAAACTTCTAGCGTACTATGTATGACTTTACTTTTCATGATGAGATGATTAGTAGGAGCCTCCGTTTCACTGACCTCTTCTTCGTCCTCAAATCCTTCGGTCACATTTGCTTCACTTATTTCTACTTCACCTGATTGATTGTTGCGCTCAGCTTGAGGGGTACTGTTATTTTTTAACACTAGTTCTGCTGATTCCTCAGCAATTGGTGTGGCTGTCTCAACTTCTGTGACTTCAGATAGTTCTTCACTATTTGTAATATGTTGATCAGTAATTTGAGTTAATGTAGTGACAGCAGTTGCTGGTGCAACTTCTTGTTCTTCACCGAAATATAAGTAAGCACCTACGGCAACTACTCCGACAACCAATACACCACCGATTATTTTGGTCAATGTAGCACTTTCCAATCCGGCAGTGCCAGTTACATCTACATTACTTAATGCAGCCTTAAGTTCAGCTTTACGCACTGTCTGTATTCCTTCTACTAATTCTTGCTGAAAAGAAAATTCCTGTTGTAAGACTGGGTCTTGAGTCATGACACCTTCGAACTGCCGCATTTCCTCTGTACTCATTTTCCCCCCAAAGTATCGATCAATATTTTCTAAATTCTTAGCCATTATATATTGTTAGTCTAAAATGTCGCTTTCTGTGTATTGAGTTTTTACGATATTATCCAATTTCTGTTTGCACTTATATTTTTTAGTTTTTGCGGTATTTGTATTTGCAAAACCTAATTGATCTGCAATCTCTTGCATTGACATTCTATCAAAATAATAGAACATCAATACCTTCTTGCATGTATCGCCCAATTGGTTGATACAATCGTGTATGATTTTGGCCCGTTCGGCCTTGTCATCATCTATATATACAGCAGTGTCTTTTTGTTCATGTGCTAACCTTTTCTTTCTATCCAGTTCCTTGCGCCACAGGTTTTTACAAATGCTGTATATATAGGTACTGATTTTCGAAGTCAGTACTAAATTGCCGCTAGTCGCTTTCTGCCAAAATACAATCAGCGCATCTTGATAGACATCTTTGGCTTCATCCTCGGTACCACTATTGGACAAGATCATCTTGGTCATCATCCGGTAGTACTTCTTATAGAGTTCTTCCAATGCACTTTCATCACCTTTACATATTCTATCAAATATTTCAGCTTCCTTCATGCAGCAATTCTGTTACTTTATACATATGGCAATTTAATGGTAACCTATTTATATTATTCAATAAATCAATAAATATTACATGGTTTTACTGTGAATATCCAAATTTGGCTATTTGGCAATAAGCCACTCTTGGGTACGATAAAAGAAACCTAGATACCCTCTGACGTACAATTTGTCCTTTTCTCGCCATATCTTACACCTATAAATATTGCCATTTTCGGGATCCAATATTTTACCTCCACTGTATTGGTCACCATCTTTGGCCATATTTTGGATGATTTCCATACCTATAATCTTTTGCTTATAGCGAGGGTCATCTTCATCACATTCATCGCAAATCGGGTCTAGATCTTCTCCTTCTTTTGGAAATGTTTTGAGAATTTTACCAAAGATTAGTCCATCATGTTCATAGATTTCTACTATTGACCTGACATCTCCAGATGAATCGTCCACAGATTTCCATTGACCTAAAATATTGGTCTGGGCGTGAACACCCGATAAAGTAGTAGTTGTAAATATTAGTGAAAGCAACGTTTTCCTCATGGAGGAAAGATAGGTAATAAGGATACTTAAGTCAATAAGAAAAATTGCTTCTCATCGAATGACCCTGAGCGGAAAAAATTAAATATTTTGTCCGAAAGTTAGCAAGTTGCTATCTGGGTCAAGTATGGCAAACTCCTTTTGCCCCCAAGGTTTGGTCTGCAATGTTCCGTTTGGGTGAATTTCGGTTTTATTGTCAAGCATCGATTTATATAAACCGTCAATGTCGTTGGTTCGTATATATAGTGTCTCTAAGAAAACACCTCAAAATCAAAAATGTTGCTTTTCGCGATCTTTCAATTTATTTCTAATCGATTGATGCTCAGGCATCAACTCATAGAAAGAAAATTGAAACCTCATCGAAAATCACTCATTTTGTGAAAGATGACCTGTTTTCTTAGAGACACTATATACTTGTCCATAATTTTCTTTTGGGTCAAGTTTTTTAAATTCAAAAAAATGAATTATTGTCATCTGAGTAAAAAACGTGCTGTATTTATTTCTGTGGTTCTACCACGAATTTAGTGTGGATTGCTCTATTTGTTTTTATTGTCATTTGCTGAGACTCAATTAAGTTAATTGAGTTGATTGGGTTAATTGGGTCTCCAAACAAATGATGAATACTGGCTGTATAATGATATTCTTCTCGGTTTCCCTTGCTTGACCACTTATTCAACTAATCAACCCAATCAACTTGTTTCTATACCTAAATACCACATCCTCCAACTACTTAAAATATTATTTCCATTAAATTCGTGGTAGAACCATTATTCTCATAAAAAAATTCATTTGGTTAGCGTGAAACGAAGTAATAATCCAAATAATGTAATTGCCTAACCGCAAAGTACGCTATGTTTTACGTTAAGGTCGCAAAGAAAATCCTTGCGACCTTAGCGATTCTATTGCGTTCTTTGTGCCTTCGCTGAAGCTATGGCGTTGCGGTTAAATATATGGTTACTGTTGAACATGTAGTTGTATGATACAGAACATAGATAAAATCAAAATCACTAGAATAACAGTAGAACCAAATAAATTAATGCACTAGTTGACCTTATGTTGATGCTAAGGATTTTCATAGAATAATGACTGACCAGACTGTTCTAAACATTACCTTTGTGACATCACAATACATGATATATGATAGAGCCCGTAAAAAGTCTGAACGGTAAAGAGGAAGAACAAGCAGTATTGGTTGCTTTGATTGGTAAATTCCAAAAGGAAGAAACAATTAGAGAACATATCGATGAATTGGCATTTCTTGCCAGTACATTGGGCGTACAAACGATGCACACGTTTACACAAAGGCTGGAGCGACCAGATAAAAGAACATTTGTCGGTAAGGGAAAGCTAGAGGAGGTAGTTGCTTACGTGAAAGCCAAGGATGTCAAAGTAGTGATTTTTGATGATGACTTGAGCCCATCACAAATGCGCAACTTAGAGGATGCCTTTGAGGTCAAGATTTACGACCGAAGTATGTTGATTCTTGACATCTTCTTGAAGCGTGCACAAACTGCTCAGGCTAAGACGCAAGTTGAGCTTGCTCGATATCAATACCTCATGCCTAGACTGACCAATATGTGGACGCACCTTGAGCGGCAACGAGGAGGCACTGGAACAATGGGGGGAGCGGGAGAGAAGGAAATCGAGACCGATAGAAGAAATCTCCGAAATCAGATCGATGTGCTGAAAAAGAAGCTTGAAAAAATTGAAAAACAGGGACTTACTCAGCGAAAATCCAGGGGCAGTATCGTTCGTGTAGCATTGGTAGGGTATACAAATGTGGGTAAATCTACATTGATGAACTTACTCTCCAAAGCAACAGTGAAGGCGGAGAACAAGCTTTTTGCGACTGTTGATGCGACTGTCAGAAAAGTAGTAATTGATCAGATTCCTTTTTTGCTGTCTGATACAGTTGGATTTATTCGCAAGCTGCCCCATCACCTGATAGAATCTTTCAAATCTACTTTGGATGAGATCAGAGAAGCGGATGTATTGCTACATGTAGTAGATGTATCACATCCTGCCTTTGAGGATCAAATCAACGTGGTAAATTCGACATTGGCAGATATTGGTGCGGCTGATATACCAATTGTGATGGTTTACAATAAAATGGACTTATATAAGGAAGACACTCAGGAAGTGCCAGAAGGCGAAGATATATTTGAGGCCGATGAACCAGCGGATTCTCCTCTAGAATTATTAAAGGAATCGCATATGAGCAAGGATGCAAAAGCGGCAGTCTTTGTATCAGCTACTAAGAAGGAAAACATTGATGAGTTGAAGGAAGCACTGCTTGAGAAAGTGAAGAAACGACATTTCACCATTTTCCCCAATTACCTAAAAAACGAGTATTACTAATTTTCAACCCTTTCAAACACAAAGTCAATTTTCTTATCGCCACCGGAAACAGTTGCTAACAAACCTTGATTGGTTTTCTTGTAAATAATTTTTTTAGGAAAGTCATTGTCTGGATTTTCAGCGGTGAAGGATTCATTGCTTTGGGCAGTAATCTTGAAATGAACGGCTACTTCGTGCTCTGGAGTACTGACGACTAAGAACATTTCATTTTCAATGTTGATTAGTGCCATGTTCTCAAAAAACACGGTATCCTGCCCTTCAACGGTCACTCCTAATCCGCGATACTCCATTTCGGATAACCTCCATGTTTCTGTTGTTATCTTACCTGCTTGATTATTTGTGCGATGCCAATCTCCCAGTAGCCATGTGAAATTTTCATTTTGGCTTGGTTGTGCATGAGTAATAATTGATATGATCACAAGAAATAGTGTAGCTAGAAACTTCATACTTTTGATGCTAAGATAACCTACGAGGAGCTCCGAGTATTGTAAAAATGCGACAAGCTAGCTCTCAAGCTTTTTGAGAAAGAAATTGGCCATGTTCTTTTCATCGAAACCATATTTTGTGGGGTCTTCTCCAGTAAATTCTTGAAAATTCTTAATAAAGTGAGATTGATCATAATAGCCTGCATTGAATACCAAATCCTGCCAATTATGATCCTTTTTTTTCATCAATTCAAAGATATAATTGAATCGAATAATTCTCGCATACTTTTTTGGGGATAGCCCTATGTATTTCTTGAAATATCGTTCTAATTGTCTTTGGTTAATGCTCAAATATTCAGATAAATCTTGTACCGATAACATTCCATTTTGTTCGAAAATCAAAGACACTGCTCGTTGAATTGGGTGTGATCCAACTTGAGGTATTAAGGATAAAAAGTAGGCTTCGATATCCTCAATTGTTTTTTCATAATGACCTTCACCAAAAAGTGCAGATACTTTATGAAGTACGGGGATGTCTGATAAAGAAGTTACTTTGTTCGCATATATTGACATATCAAGATCAAAAAGTAATGCAACGACTTCAGGCTTTAACTTGATGCCGATCATACCTGTACGTCCAGTATTTTCGATGTAAAAATGCTTATCTATTTGACCTCCAAATAACTTATCCTTTTGCTCTTCCCATCCACCTTGCGAGCTGACCCTATAAGAATCCCCGTAATGATAAATGATTTCCACAAATCCATCTGGAATGATTTTCTCACGTTCTTGGTCTGGGTTGGAATCGCTCTCAATCACCCAATAACACTCAACGAAGGGTTTTAGAGATAAATGTGGTTCTATTCTTTTGTAAAACATGGCATGACCAATATATGAAGAATTATTCTTTCAAACAGTTGTCAAGAAATTGCGAGAGAATGTATATTTGAACTCAGGCCTCGTACCTGCCCGACTGGAGTCATTCAGGCGAGGTTCAATGGATACTCGCCTGCCAAAACAGTGGAATAAATGGCCTCGTAGTTCAATGGATAGAATAGAAGTTTCCTAAACTTTAGATGCAAGTTCGATTCTTGCCGAGGCCACTTTTATCATTAATTATTTTTAAGTCATTGATAATCAGCAATATATAGTTGCTTCATTTGCTAAAAACGGAATAGAACTAAAAATTGTATTACTCGATAAGAGCATTTGTGGGAGGTTTGTTGGTCTCATAAGTCGGATGAATTTTTACGAAGTAAAAAGAAAACCACTGTCTTCAGACAGTATTAATTTCATCAGACTTTAGTCTGATACCATTCAACCTGCGGAATTCATTCCGTAGTAGTTGAGTTTAATTTTTTATCAAATTGTTTTACAATAAACATATAATGCAGTTGTAACGAATTGATCACTGATTTTATGTAAAGTACCCCACATTTTACCCACAACTTGTTGAGTATTCATAAATACTTACTTACTTGCAAAAGTGAAGATTGAAGGTTCTGATTCGGCTGGGATTAGCCATATTTTAATAAAAACACAATAACTACTCTTATTCTTGCAACTAAGAATACCTCAGTTCAAAACCTCATACTATTGCACAAAGAGTTTTTAACAGCAATTCACTTAAACTCACTCTTTTTTAACTAAAATATTGTGCATTCTTTGGTCAATAATATTTTCACGGTACCGATAGATTTTGTCCATCTAAGGACGCTTTTATTTGCCTGCAATTTACAATGTACCCCGAATTAATGCGCTCGTAAAAGCAGGGTGGGAAATGGCCTTTGTGACCAGTGCAGTAGAAAGTGATGGTGGAGAAAGCGATAGACAGGGTATTTTCATTACCCGATACATATTCAAAAGAAATTAATGAATAAGCGCTTAGTATATTTGCTAAGCGTTTATACTACCTATTTCCTCAATCTTATCCGATTCTATTATTGATTTGTCAGAATCACTATTAGCAAGATGAATCATTGCCTCCGCAATCGATTCAGCCTTGATGGATTGATACTTCGCGAAAGGGCCTATCAGTAAATAATTGATGAATTTGAAAATGGTTATTGCGAATTTCTCACCAGTTCTTTTTTCTTTCCTACCACCTGTTATCAACGAGGGTCTTAATACATAAGTATTATCCACTTTTTCTTGGAGAACTGCCTGTTCCATTTCGCCTTTAGTTCGATTGTAGAATATATTACTCTTTGCATTGGCTCCCATAGCGGAGATTACCATAAAAGTTGCTATACCGTTTTCTTTGGCAAGTTTGGCTGCAGCTACAGGAATGCCAAAGTCAATGGCTTTATACATTTGTCTATCTTTGGTCTTGCTAGCTGTAGTTCCGATACAACAGTAAACCTCATCAGCTTTGAATACGGCCTTGAATTGTTTCATGTTCAATAAATCTCCGAGATGCTCTTGTACCTTATTTGAAGTACTGTTAACAGATGATCTGGAAATAATTTTTATAACGTCATAGCGCTCATCAGCAGTTAATTTCTCTAATAATAGGCTTCCAGTAAGCCCTGAAGCTCCAAGTATGATTGCTGTCTTTCCCATTATTTTTTACTCTTTATAAGTTGAATGGCTTCATTCCAAGAAGGGACAGATTCACTTTCATACCCAGTAGTTGTAACTTTCCTTGCAAATTTAGAGCTGTTCCTCATGGCATCGGCATGAGCACCACTTCGCATAAAGGTGAGCATATCATCTTTAGATGTCCAGCTTGTTTTTGTATAAAAACTCATAAAACTGGCACCTTTCCCCTCCATTGAAAGAATTCCATTTGCCGTTTTGATTTGTCGTTGAACCTTACTATTGTGTTTATAAAATTGAAAAAATTTCCAGACAGATTTTAAATGGAGGTGAGTTATTGAAACGTACATATACTATAAAATATAGTTTAAGACTTGGATAACATTGTTGGCTACAATTTTATGCCCTTCTACATTGGGATGGATGCCATCCGGTAGGTTAAGTGATTTATCTCCCGCAACGCCATTGAGTAAGAATGGAATTAGAGTGGCTTTATTTTCTTTGGCAATATTTGTAAAAATGCTGCTAAATTCTGAAGTGTAGTCACTGCCGAGGTTCGGTGGAGCTAACATTCCAGCTATTACAATGTTGGCCGCTGGATATTTGGATTTCACTTTGTCGATGATAGCCTGCAAGTTGGTTTTAGTCTGGTCAAGAGGTAGGCCCCTAAGTGCATCATTGGCACCTAGCTCCAAAATGAAGATATCTACTTTTTTCTGCAAAATCCAGTCTACTCTGGAAAGTCCGCCAGCCGTGGTTTCACCACTTAGGCCAGCATTGACTACTTCATAGTCAAATCCATTGCTATTAAGTTCTTGCTCGACAATGGCTGGGAAAGCTTGTTCTGTCGATAATCCGTAGCCTGCAGTAAGACTATCTCCGAAGAAAATAATAGTTTTTTTGGTCTGCAGTGTGAACGAATAAAAAGTAGTTGCTAATAAAAGAGAGGCTACTATAAAATATTTTTTCATGGAGAACGATTTGATACTTAAAGAAACAAATTTCAGACCGAGATTGAACCTTTTAACAATAATTTAACAACTATTTGCCTTGAAAACGTATATCTTACACCAAGGGTTTGTTCTTCTTGTCAATTAATCTAGTGAGACAAAAAGATAGTTTATTTCACCGTAAGAGACAATCCTTGACCAGTAAGATCTAAACTCAGAACATACACATGCCTATATTAATAGCTGATAACCTATCTAAACATTTTAAAACAGGAGAGAAACAATTGACCGTTCTTGACAAGGTGTCATTTGAAGTTGAAGCAGGTGCGAGTGTGGCGATTGTAGGTCCTTCAGGTAGTGGCAAAACGACACTTTTAGGGCTTTGTGCCGGACTAGATGTGCCTTCAGAAGGTGTAATATCATTAGTTGATATCAAACTCAATGCACTTAATGAGGATGATAGGGCATATGTTCGCAATCAGCATGTTGGTTTTATTTTTCAAAATTTTCAATTGCTACCAACTTTGACAGCATTGGAAAATGTCATGTTACCGTTGGAGCTTCGAGGGGAGAAAAACTTATTACCGAGAGCAAAGGAATTGATGGATAGAGTAGAACTCAAGGATCGGGGGCACCATTTCCCTTCCCAACTGTCTGGTGGCGAACAGCAACGTGTAGCGATAGCACGCGCTTTCATGTCCAACCCAAAAATACTCTTTGCCGATGAACCTACAGGTAATCTTGATGAAGATACTGCTCAAATAGTCACGCAACTTCTTTTTGATATCAATAAGGAAGAAGGGACTACTTTGATATTGGTGACTCATAACCTTGAGCTTGCAAAGCATACTCAAAGAATCCTACATCTAAAAGGTGGTCAGCTTGTTTCTGATGAACGTCTTTCTCAAAATATCACCAAAAGCTTCCCTACAATAGAGGAACAAGAATCCCGTATTGCATAATCACACCAATGGAATACATAATTAAGATCAAAAAAAAGAGTAAGAACCTCTTGTCAGATAGATGGGTTTGGTCGATGGCTTGGAAGGATGCCAGGAATAATTTTTCTAGACTGTTTCTATTTATTTCGTCTATTGTGATTGGCATAGCTGCATTGGTTGCTATCTCCTCATTTAACGAAAATCTACAAGATGATATTAATCGTCAAGCCAAAGAGCTACTAGGTGCTGATTATGTGATTCATGCCAATACGGAATTAGAACAGTCCTTTGTTGACAGAATGGATACACTGGGTACTGCTGTGGCACATACTTCCAGTATGGCTTCTATGGCCTACTTTATGACCAGTACTAGTGGTACGAGATTAGTAAGGGTAGTTGCCATGAAGGGAAATTTCCCCTTTTATGGAGAGTTAGAGACGAGTCCTGATAGTGCCTATGCTGTGATGAAGAAGGAAGAACCTTATGCTATGGTCGATGCCAATCTTGCTACGCAATTTGATATCAGTACGGGTGATTCGCTCAAAATTGGGAATGTTACTTTTCAGTATGCAGGTGAGGTCAAAAAAATACCTGGTGGTGGTGGGGTACAAGCTACTTTTATGCCGTCAGTTTATATAAACATGGCATACTTAGACTCAACAGGTCTGGTTCAGTATGGCAGTCGTATTAGCCATGATGTATACTTGAAAACTATCAATACAGAAAAGGCAGAGGAAGTTGCCGCATTGTTGAAAAGAGATGTTAAGAAGTTGGGGCATACCTATGAAACAGTTGCCTCTAGAAAAGAAAATTTAGGGAAGGCCTTCGAGAATCTCTATCGTTTTTTCAATTTGCTTGCATTTGTAGCTTTGGTACTTGGGTGCATAGGTGTTGCCAGCTCTGTGCACATATATGTCAGAGAAAAACGCGCAACGGTTGGTGTTCTCAGATGTATTGGAGCGTCCGGATGGCAGGTGTTTAATATTTTTCTTATACAAACAGTCTCACTGGGAATACTAGGAAGTTTTCTAGGTGTGCTGCTAGGGCTTATTTTGCAGTATTCTATTCCATTGGTTTTGGGAGAATTTATTCCAGTTGATATCAATGTGGCGATCTCATGGGTAGCCGTACTGCAAGGAATCACCGTAGGAATTGTCATTGCTGTCCTGTTTTCAGTACTTCCATTGGTCAATGTGCGTTTTGTACCTCCATTAGTTGTGCTGAGAACTGCTATTGAGAATAGCCGAAAGGTCACTAAAACTACCATACTTACTGTATCGATGATCGTAATATTCCCGTTGGCATTTGCTGCATTTTTAACTAAGAGCTGGATGACGGGAGGAATTTTCTTTGCGGGGTTATTAATCGCTTTTGCTTGTTTGGCACTCTTTGCGAGATTATTAATTTTCCTGGTAAAAAAATTCTTTCCCACAGGCTGGAGTTTTCTTTGGCGCCAGAGCTTGTCCAACTTATTTAGGCCAAATAATCAAACAACTGTATTGGTTGTGGTGATTGGACTAGGTGCATTTCTAGTGGCTACATTGAGCCTGATACAAAATAGCCTCCTAAATCAAGTAGAATTTGTGGGTGATGAGAATCAATCAAACACCATACTTTTTGACATTCAGAAACATCAGGTTGATGGCGTTGCACAATTAGTGTCTGATCACAATTTCCCTGTGAACCAAATTGTCCCAATAGTTACCACACGATTGAAATCCCTAAAGGGCAAGCAAATAGGTCAGGTCCAAAAGGACACGACCGACAATATCCCAAATTGGTCTCTAACTAGAGAATATCGGGTAACTTATAGGGATTCATTGCACCACTCTGAAGAACTAATAGATGGTAAATTTCAATCCGAGGTTCAGCACCCAGGTGATTCGATCTTTGTGACCATTTCAGAAGGGCTCTTAGAAACACTAGAACTCGCCATAGGAGATGAAGTAGTTTTTGATGTGCAAGGTATTCCTATTACTACTTATATAGGTGGAGTTCGTACTGTTGACTGGCCAAAAGACCCGCCCAATTTCATATTCGTATTCCCGAAAGGTGTATTAGAGCCAGCTCCAAAGATTTTTGTACTTACCACAAAAACTGCTGACAAAGCAACGGCAGGTGTTTTTCAAAGAGAGCTAGTGACGGCTTTCCCAAATGTATCTGCGATAGATTTGAATATCATCCTAGAGACGTTACAAACATTCTTTGATAAGGTGGCATTTGTGATTCGTTTCATGGCACTATTCAGCATTATTACGGGATTAGTGGTGTTGGCAGGAGCCGTAATCAATAGCAAGTACCTTAGAATGAAAGAGAATGTGCTTCTGAGAACGCTTGGAGCTATGAAGAAACAAATAGTGGCCATGACTTTGATTGAGTATGGTTATTTAGGATTTTTCGCTGGATTGACAGGGGTAGGACTTTCAGTAATGTCAGGGTGGGGCTTAGCGACTTTCTTTTTTGAAGTGACTTTCAGTCCGGACTATTTGAGTTTGTTGGGTGTGTGGGTTATTGTTATCCTGCTGACTATGTTAGTAGGATGGTGGAATACCAGAGATGTTGTCAATAGTTCACCCCTGGAGATACTGAGAAGAGAAGTGCTATAGTTCTTCTTTCCTCAGTGGAGCAACCAATACCACTTGTTCTTTATCTACCATAACCGCTCCAGCAGGAGTGCCTTTTAGTTTTCTAACGAACTTCTTAGGTGTGTAAATCACCGGACACAGGGAATCAGTTTTGCGCTTGCTATAGTAAGCTGCCAATTGAGCTGCATATTCTATCACATGCTTCGGAAATGGTTGCCCCGATTTATACTTGATCAAAACATGAGAACCACTAACGTCTTTGGCATGAAGCCACAAATCTTCCTTGTATGAGAGCTTTTGAGTAAGCGTATCATTGTGTTTGGAATTTTTACCAACCCAAATGTCAAAACCATCCAAAATGTAACTCAGGTACGGCTTGGGAGCTTCTGCTATGTCTTGTTTGGCTTTTGATAGCTGGTGTTCTTTAATGTAGTTTCTAAGAGACTTAAGGTCTTCAAAACCTGAGATAGCTCGTTGATGGGTTTCTAACACTTCCAACTGTTGTGCTTTGACATCGATACTCTCTTGGAGCTTGTTAATTTCGATTTGCTGATTTTTCGACTTTCGGTAATAAATCTCTGCATTTTTTTGTGGAGACAACGTTGGCTTTAGTTTGATAACTATTGGCTCGAGGTTGTTGTAAAAATCTTGCAATATAACTTCTTTGGTATGAGCTGTTATCTGATGGAGGTTGGCCATTAGGATATCAGCCCATTGATCGTAGTTACTATTATTGGTAAGTAATTCAAATTTTTTTGAAGTTTTCTCAATATATGACTTTGTTCGCCTTATTTTATTCTCAATGAGTGCGCTTATTATTCTCTTCTCTTTATTAATACTCGCTACTTTAATATGGGATTGAAAAAAAGTATTAATGGCGAGGATTGGATCAGAAAATTCCTCTCGCACTTCTCCAATAGGCAATAAACTAAATACCAATTTATGATCTAGTTCAATGATAGAGAACTGTTTGTCAAGTAGTAGTTGTTCGGTTGATTGCAGCAAATTCCACTGTTGGTCTATTGACAAGG
>Ga0209634_1001826_pt1 | contig 15237 bp, 8 predicted proteins | sample LinPmetageLP40_FD_184043 | JGI IMG/M metagenome (GOLD analysis project Ga0209634, IMG submission 184043) | Marine viral communities from the Pacific Ocean - LP-40 (SPAdes) (version 2) | ecosystem: Environmental > Aquatic > Marine > Oceanic | place: Pacific Ocean | collected 2010-08-26
TAGCTACTCCAAGAAAATAGGGTCAATTCTAGTACAATCAATTCATATATTATAAATAATTGTTTTTATAGTATTTAATCACTAATATCAACCTGAGTTTTTTTGGCTTAATCAGAAATTGAATGTCTGCACTCATAGTAGGGTTTGAATACGATATCTTTATTAGCTATCGACAAAACGATAACAAGTATGACGGATGGGTTACTGAGTTTGTAGAAAAACTACAGCAAGAGTTAGACGCGACAGTCAAAGATAAGTTGACTGTATTTTTTGATGAAAATCCTAAAGAAGGATTGCTGGAAACCCATCAGGTCGATTCGTCCATTTCTTCTAAAATCAAATCACTATTATTTATTCCAATCATATCGCAAACTTACTGTGACACCTCTTCATTTGCGTGGACTCAAGAATTTATCAAGTTCAAAGAAGAGGCAGACAAAGATGAATTGGGTCGCAACATCAGGTTGCAAAATGGGAATTACGCTAGTAGGATAATTCCTGTTAAGATTCATGAAATAGAAAGCGAAGACACGCTGTTATTGGAAAATGAGTTGTCGGGTAATCTAAGATCTGTTGACTTCATATACAGTGACTCAGGAGTCAATCGCCCATTGCGTCCAGTAGATGACGACATATTAGCAGGATCTTCCAGACTACTTTATAGAAACCAGATTAACAAAGTGGCAAATGCGGTCAAGGAAATTGTCAAAGGAATAAAATCATGGAAGTCAGGAGATGTGCCCTCCCCTGTTGACAATATATCGATATCTTCTTCACAACCTGAGACCATTCAATCTTATGACACAACTGCACCTAGCTCGCTAAAAGTCGCGGTAATCAACCAGTCAGCACCGAATCTCTATCTCGCCTGGACATCCAATGACTTAAAAGAAAAAAGGGAGGAAATGGCGTTGATTTTACAAAAAGCGGGATTCAATATTTTCCCCAGTACTGATTGCCCAGCCAGTGAAGATAATTTTAAGTCCAAAGTGGATGAAGAGCTCGCTAGGTGCTCTTGTGCGCTTCATTTGATGAGTGGTGAATTCGGGAGAAGGTTTGAAGAAGATGATGAGATTTCCTTCCCACAATATCAGTTTGAAAAAGCAAAATCACTATCCCAAGATAATAGTACGGAGTTCAATACTTTTGTTTGGTACAATGAGGAAGCCAACAAATCCGTTAAACCAGCACAGCAAGAATTAATTAAGAATATTCGAAACAACATTACTGAGAACATGATGTTCTCCAACAGTTTCAGCCCAATGGCCCTGGTGGATGATATTAGAGCGATAACTATTAAAACTGTTGAAGAACTGCTGGATACTAAGGACACTGATATCTTTTTCATCTTCAATCAACAAGATGAAGCAGAAGCTATGGAAATTACCGACAGAATTAGCATGGAATATCCTGTTGAGATCATGAACATCCTTCCAGATGGAGAGACAGAATATCGCCTCAAATCAACTCAGCAAATTCCGAAAAGCAAATTGGCGGTAATCTACTTTAAGTATGCCGCTGATTGGGCCTTGCCATTTATCAAACAAGTGTGGAAACAAGTCGGAGGTGCCTCCTCCCCTACACCACTAATGCTGGTTGGCGAGAACGAACCTCACTCCAACTTATCGAGATTCTTTAAGGCACCTAAAGTCGTCTCAAGTATTGTGTCGAACGATGATGTGCCTGAGGAAGTGAAAAAAGTATATGTAAGCGCGCTAAAACTAAAATAAAATAAGTGTTCGAAGATTATCAAATATGTCCGTACACTGGCTTGCGCTCCTTCACAGAAGAGGAGTCTATCTATTTTAAAGGTCGCGAAGAGCATATTCAACAAGCTACAGCCTTATTAGAATCCAACAAGTTCTTAATGCTTACCGGAGCTTCTGGGGATGGTAAGTCATCCTTAGTATTTGCAGGAATTATTCCTTTTGCCAAAGCTGGTTTTTTAAAATCAAAATATTCCAATTGGTCAGTAGTATCGTTTAGGCCAGAAAGAACGCCACTTAAAAACTTAAGCATATCCTTGTCTAAGGAACTCGCCATCCCAAATATAGAAACAGTAGAATCCGAACTATCCCATGGTTTTTCTGCCTTGGTCGATCTATACAAATCATCCAAACGATATTTGGATGAAAGCGCTAATGAATGGACTAGCGCAAATGACTCAGAAAAAGCAGCAATCAAGCGAGAAGCCACGAATCTGATCATATTAGCAGATCAGTTTGAAGAGTTCTTTACGAATCCAGAGAATTATCATCGAGGCGTTCCTTCTGTAGAATCTGGCCTGACCATCAACTTACTTTTAGAAACCGCTAAAATTGCATTAGAAGAAAACCTTCCCATATACATTGTTTTCACCATGAGGTCTGATTATATCGGACAATGTGCTGCATTTCGTGGTCTTCCAGAAGAAATCGGTTTTTCACAATTTTTTGTGCCAAGACTAAACAGGGCCCAAATACAACAGGTCATTGAAGAGCCGGCAACACTTAGTGGCAATACCATTTCAAGAAGGCTGACGGAACGCTTAATCCTTGACATCACGGAGGACGTAGATCAACTCCCAATTCTTCAGCATGCGCTGAGTCAAATTTGGAGCAAAGCTTCCAATGGTTCAGAAGAGATGGACTTAGTTCACTATGCCATGGTGGGAGGGATGTCTCCTGCTGAGTTACCACCAGAGGACATCGCTAAATTTGAAAAATGGTTTTCAGTGCTTTCTAAAAAGATCAGGGCATGTTATAAAAGACCAAGCTTACACAATGTCATTGATACCCATGCGAACAAGCTTCTTGTTTTCTCCCAAGACTATTATCTTGAAAAAACAGGCAGTCACATCGATGAGGATACAGCCAATCTCATAATTAGGGCTGCATTTACTTGTCTTACTAAAATTGACCAAGGTCGCGCGGTTAGAAATCGTATGACACTTAAAGAAATCAAACAGGTCATAGGACAACCAGGTATTGATATTAATACCATAAGCGTAGTATTGGATCAATTCCGCGAACCAGGTAACACTTTCTTTAGACCATTCATTTCAGATGATGAGCAAGATCGAAAGCCATTAAAAGATGATGATGTACTGGATATCACGCATGAGAGTCTTATTAGAAATTGGGCAGTACTAGACAGTTGGGCTCAAGAAGAATACAATCATTACACCACTCACCAAGACTTCTATCAACAGGTTGAAAGATGGATGGATCACGACAAATCCAGGGGATTCTTATTACCTATCGGGCCTTTGACATATTTCGAAAACTGGTTCACTGAACTCAATCCAAATGCTTTTTGGGTCAACCGATATTTGAATAAAAACGATGACCAAAAATCGACATTAGAGAAAGCAAATGAGATAATAAACAATTCAAAAGAATATCTAAAGCGTAGTGCTGCCAAGCATACCGTCACGCGAATAGTGATGCGATATGGCCCTAAAAAAATAGCTGCCGTAATCGCCTTACTTGCGCTGGTCCTATTTAGCTCCTTTTATGTAGTGGAAATGATGAGTCGACAGAACGAGGCTGTCATGAGGAAAATAGCGTCAGATGCCTTAGAGCTATTCAAGAATGAAAATACAAGTATGCTAAATAAGCAGACATATGTATTGTTTCAGGAAAGGCTGAATCCAGGAATGTTTGAAACAATTTTAGGCAAACTTGATAATGATCATGAAAGAGCCAAAGTGGCAACTGGAGTAGCCATAGAAATAACAACCAACGACAGGTTTAGTCATCTCCCTCTCAATAAAAGAGCCATCACCTATGCAGATAGCACCTTGACACGCTTCTTATCTCAGCCAATCCCAGATAAAAAAGACCTACTCACTACCTTGATAGATTTTATTGACATCACCGAGTATGCCAATCACCATTTGGCCGATCCAGATTTGGCAAACATGCTGACCAATAAAGCCAAAGATTTAGGGCAACTAGTGTTAGACATTGTCATCAATGGAGAAGGTGTCAATTGGAATCCAAAAGAGGTCAATGAGGCAATAGAACTATCGCTCAATCACAAAGCCTTTAGTACTGAAGAGCTTAAAATATTGACAAATGCACTTTCTCCTTTCGAAGGAAAGCCGTTATCTATTGTCAACTCTTTGTACCCAAAAAGTAAATTAATATTCACGGGTGCCAATCAAGACCAACTGGCATACAATGGATTATATCAAGAGTTGGCTTATCTATATGCGGCTCAGGGAAATGTAACTTTGGCATTGCAAAGCGTAGACACGCTGCATGCTTATCATTCTAATTACAACAACTATTCAACAGATGGCTATACAGTAGCTGGATATTTTGTGAAATATGGTCATTGGGATGCCCTTACAAAATATGCTGAACTGTACTCTTCAACACGTAATCATACAGCATATAAATTTTATGAAAATGTGCTAGATAGAAGTGGGAAAATGTCGTACTATTTATGGTGGAGATTCAACTCCATATTTTCCGCCTTCATAGACAAGTGGCACAATCCTATTCTTGAATATCAAGATCTTCCTACCACATTAAGATTGTTCGATCTGTATGAATCAGCTATTTCAAGCGAACCGATCCATAGCAACGAATACAACTTTGCAATGGCACAATTATACAAAAGGAAAGGAGTGATATTAGCTGCCTGGAAAGAGGGCAAGAATATACTAGATGATAACAAAGATGTTTCTACAGCGTTTGAAACATCTTTGAATTATTACAGCAATACTTCGCCCACCTTTCTCAATGAAGAAGTGAAATTAACTTACTCCCAATTCTCGAGAAGGGAATTGTTCAAATATCCAGACTATGCCGAACTGCAAAGTGTATATGAGCCTCGCTTTACTGGTCTTGGATACAATAATACAGCTGCATTCTTTAATTGGATATGCAGTTCAGGTAAATTCTACACTTTCTATAATGAAGTAGATGAATTAGAACAAATAATTTATTGGTTAAAAAATAATGACCTCAATGTGGCATTGTTGAGCTCTTCAGCACTTCCATTAGATTTATCAATATTGAATTTGTGCGACTCTCTACTTTCTAATCATCCAAAAGGTGAGCTATTAAATAAAAACCTCCTGTATTTGATGTTGGCTAACAAACATTTTGAGTTAGGCAATATGTCAAAAGGAATTGAAACTGCTCAAAAAATCGACAATTCCAGTCTTAGCAGTTTGGCCACTGATCCTAATGGTTTTGTTCGAGATGTTGCTTTTCAGCCAGTCTGTGAAATATTTAGCCACCTGGTAATAAACAACGAAATAGACTTGGCTAATAGCCTGCTTAATGACATCAAGAATAAAAAAAACAGGGCAGGTGTCTTTGGATATGCTTCGAAGAATTTAGCATTGACCGACAAAAAAGAACTAAGCAGGATCTATCTCGATTCAGCACTTAACATTATCAATAACTTGCGTGCAGTTGGTGGCAGCACCTATAGGAAAAACATAGCTCACGCGATATCGCTACAAGGAGAAGAAAATTCTAAGGTCAAAGCTTTGAGCTTCACAAAAAATATGGGAGATGATTTCATTAGGCACTTATCCAATGGTCTTATTACGAGAGGCATTATTTCAAGCGGAAATTACTACCCGGCATATTCTGATTTTCCTAAGTTTATTTCTCCAGACACCAAATTGTACTATATAAACCACATTCTTCACGAAAAAGTGAGAGCACAAAATGATGAAGATTGGAAGGCTTATCATTACAACTATAATTGGTTTTTTAATATGGTTGGACATACACAAAATTAATGTTTGAAGACTATACCATATGTCCCTATCCAGGCCTTCGTTCTTTCAACGAAGACGAATCTATCTATTTCAAAGGGCGGGATCATCATACCATTGAAATAATCCAATTACTTCAAAAGAATAAATTTCTAATGGTCACAGGAGCCTCTGGTGACGGTAAGTCATCGCTGGTATTTGGCGGGCTGGTTCCCAATGCGAAGGCTGGATTCTTTAAAGGGAAATACAACAATTGGAAAGTCGCTCAATTTCGACCTGAGAGAAGCCCATTGGCAAATCTATCTAAATCACTAGCCGATGCCTTCGAGATTGCTGATAGCAATACCGCAGAAACAGAACTTCAAAGAGGCTATTCGAGTTTAGTAGAACTTTATAAAAATTCAGCATTTTACAAAGAGGAAGGGGAAGAGCCCAATGCACACAGTCCACATGCAAACCTGCTCATCATTGTCGATCAATTTGAAGAGATTTTTACCAATCCTGAAAATTATGTGCGAGGTGCTCCTTCCAATGAAGCCCAGATCACCATCAACTTACTTCTTGAAACTGCCAAAATATCGCTAGCGGAGGACCTTCCTATATTTGTAGTCTTCACAATGCGGTCGGATTATATTGGTCAATGTACTGCTTTCAGGGGCCTGCCAGAATATATTGGGTTTTCACAATTCTTCGTCCCTAGACTCAAAAGGAAAGAGCTGAAACAAGTGATTCAGGAACCTGCTAATTTGAGCGGTTGTAGCATTTCTAATCGATTAGTAGAAAGAATGCTCTTTGATCTAGAAGAAGGTGTGGATCAATTGCCTGTATTGCAACATGCGCTGAACCATGTTTGGCTTGCTGCTGATAATGGCACAGTTGAAATGGACCTACTTCATTACGCTAAGGTAGGTGGCATGTCTCAAGATGATCTACCAGATGCTGATGTCATCATATTTCAGCAGTGGTTTGATGAGTTGCCAGAATGGAAGAGGGCTTTGTATGAAGATCCCAGCTTGAAAAAAGTTTTGGATATTCATGCTGACATTCTTTATCATGGAGCCTCAGAGTACTATAATAAAAAAAATCCTCTCCAGCCAATTACAATAAAAGAAGGGAAGCATATCGTAGCCATGGCTTTTGCTGGTCTTACCAAAATAGATGACAGTAGAGCAGTAAGGAATAGAATGAGCCTTCGGGAGATTACTGACATAATTGACAAAAAACATTTTGATGCAAAATTAGTTGGTGAGGTAATCAACTATTTCCGAGAACCAGGCAATACGTTTATTCATCCATTTATTAATGAAGAAGTTGAAGAATCCAGGAGACTTCAAGATGATAGCGTGCTGGATATCACACACGAAGCACTGATTAGAAATTGGAGTAAACTCAATAGATGGGTAGAAAAGGAGTTTGAGTATTTTGAAATATATCAAGACGTTAAGAAACAAGTAGATAGATGGGTTGACAACAATCACTCCAAACGATATCTTCTTTCCATAGGTCCCCTTAGTTATTTTGATGCTTGGTTTGATGAATGCGAGCCCAATGAGCATTGGATAAGTCGATATGTAGATTCATCTGATGACAAGGAAGAAAACCTTAAAGAAGCAGCGAACATACTTGAGAACATTAAACAGCTTCTTAAAAAAAGTAAGAATAACCTTATTGTAACTCGCACAGTCATGAAGTATGGCTCAGCGCGTATTGCTACTTTTTTGGCGATATTAACCGTAATTGGTTTGAGTAGTTTTTACTACCTCGATGCCAAATCGAAACAAAATGAGCAAGTATTGCTCACGGTTAGTGAAAAATCCACTGAACTAATAACCAGCCCTGAAGTTGGCCTTTTCAGTAAGGGCTACTTTATGATTTATCTTGAGCGACTGAAAAAAGGTTCCTTTTATGATAAATTAAGTGCCATTCCCGACCTTGAAAAACGAATTGAGATTGCAAATAACACCTATTTTATGCTGTTAAATCTTGACAGAACCAATAGACAACCTTTCAAGCAAGAGTTGATCAAGTACCTCCAAACCGAGCTTCCCAAGTTAAATAATGAAAACTCAACTAATAATTTTCGCCTAAAGCAATATAACGATTTTGCATACACCCTAGCCCGAGATTGGTATTTCAATGAAAGCGAATCCTTAAACGCAACTAGAAAAGAAGTTGGAGAAGAGCTTTATCAACTAATTACTAAAGTGATTTCCTCTCAGGATTTGCAAATAAAGTCCTTGGAATTAAATACTGCCTTGAATCACGTTTTGAATATCGGGCTGACCAATGACAAAATTGAACAATTAATTTCATTACTATCTCCATTTGAACAGAGGCAGGGTTTGAGTAGCTTTAATTTTTACTATCCGCTAAATGCAAGTATTTCATTCAACGAGGTGAACATCAAACACAATGGTGGATATCAGGTCTTAGCAAGTCTATTCGCAGCCAGTGGCAACTATGAACGAACTAAGAACTGTCTAGACTCATTGATAAAACACAATACCGACTATTTTTCGCGGTTGTCTTCAACTTCGGGTCATAATATAGTAGGGTATTTTGAGAAATACGGACATTTAGACCTGACTGATAGACTTGTTGGATTCATGGCTAAATCACGTCAAATAAACAAATCAGAATTTTACAAGGAACTGCATGATCGCTCTGGATACCACAAAGCAGAAGAAGTTAATAAATTTTTTTTACGGTATTATTACGACAATATTCTTACTTCACTTTCATATGAAGATCACCTACATTTAGCTAAACTATGGAATAATAGCATTGAGAAACTAGACAATGCCAACGACATCAATTTTGAAATGGCTATATCGCTGAAGCATCAGGCAAGCAATTTTGAGAAAATAAATGTTGATAGAGGTATTAGTACAGACCAACAGCAATTTCACAGCCTATTAGATCAAGCTGTCAACCATTACTTACAAGTTGATAATAATTACCTCAATCAACTTATAAGCACAACTTATCGATATTATACAAATGGTTCGAGAAGACGAGATGTGCCTAGAAAAGATGTTTTTCTATATCCTGATCTTTTTGTAGATGGCTATTATAACAATTCATATACATCATCTCTTTTTGTAGGCTATTTATTGAAATCAAATAAAATAAATGAGCTTTACAAAACTTCGGATGAACTCGAGCTTTTTAATAATTGGATGGCCAATTATTTAGAATTTGATCCATTCTTCAATGAAAATGCCAGAAATGTCAATGCCGTTCCTGACGCCTTATTAGTTGATCTAAATGAAGCACTTGAAAACAATCAAGCCTCAGATAATTTTGATGATAACCTTCTGAAACTTCTGGTAACGAATAATTATTTCGAGAATAATGATATTGCTAGTGGATTAGAATTATTTGAAGCTATAGACCTGGATCAGGTATCGGTAACCGCTACGAGGTGGGAATACCTCAATATGACGGCCATTTACAATGAAATGGTTCAATTGGCCATCCATCTCTTTAAAAATGACAATAGGGAAGATGCCGTTCGCATCATAGACCTGCTTCCGGATGCCAATCACCAAATACCAGCGTACTGTATATTGGCAAATGCCTTGTATGAATCTGATAATCCTTCAGAATCCTTCATTGCTATAGACTCAATAATGAGTAAACGAAAACAAATTGATGACAGAAACATCGGTAATCTAGATTACAGGATATACCTACTTACCACATTGGGTAAAATAGGTGGAAAACAAATGAGTGCTATTGCAGAAAATACACTTATCAATATGCCTGATTTTAATAAGCCTCAGGGTATTATCCGATACGTAATAGGTCAAGCCAATGAGGGCAACTTTAATAATGCCTTCGAGTCAGTGTCCTCAGATTTGTCTGACAATAATGAATTAATCTGCTATCTGATAATATTGGCTGAAGGTCAATGGCAATCAAATTCGTCAAAAGAAGGATGGGAGAATTTTGATCAAGGGTATTATGATTTCAATGGCTATATAGTATTCAACGCAAACTTCTAATATGAAAGCCACATTAGCTATATACTATTTCCTCGTTTTAGCACTCATTGTTGGAGCTTTTGCGTCCATGGCTCAGAATGATTACGGCATGACTATTATTGGGTATACTTGCATTGCTTTTGTACTTTCTTTTGCCAACACGGCATTCAAAACGATAAAATATGTAGGCGTCAATAAAAACACCGTTTGGTCGCTTATCGAATTAGGCAGCCTCATCATTATAGCGATAATATTTAGCATGCGGGTATTTTTCATTCGATTTCCGTTCATCGAGTATATTTTTGCTTTAGCAGGGCTGATGTTAATGCTTCGGTTTGCACTACTCATCGGACACCTAATAAAGACTACCTGGGATGAAAACAGAATACTCTGTGTCAATTCCATTTTCTACTACCTCAGTGTGATTTTTTACACAAGCTCCATGGTGATTGTTATCGTCAATCCATTATTGTCAGAGCCTCTAGGAGGTCTGGGCTTTGGGTTTATATTATTGTATGTGGTAGGTGGCTTATATTACAGCAAATTATTCTACCAGGGTGAGAAATATTCAGCGCTCAATTACTTAAATAAATTCAAAACCAAGTCAATTTTGATAGTCACAATATATTTGCTATTCACCGCTTATATGGGCTTAACAAAATTCGACTTCATTCCGCAATTATACTCTAAAGAATATCCTCAAGTATATTTGAGACTGGTGCAAGATGCAGAATCGGGTAAAGAGAAACCCGTTAATGGTAAATTCAAGCATGAACTATTCAAATCAGAGTATGATCAATTCGTAAAACGAAGTAGTCAGCAATCAAACTGATAGAACTTAATAACTCCCAGAATTTTGGATAGTTTAATAGAGCACATAGAAAGTCTCATCGGTCAAGGCAGGTATCTTGAGGCTCACAATGAGACAAACGAACAGCTGCTAATTAACCCTCAGGATATTCGATTGAAGCAGTTCTACGCTTTGTCGATGGCAAAGTCAGGAGGACTCGAAGAAGCCGAATCGTACTTACAACCAGTCTGGGAGCAGGATAAAAATGACCCAGAAACTGCAGGAATTCTAGGTGGAATCTATAAAGGAATCTTCAAGAAAACCCAAAACACCAAATTCGCTTTTCTATCAAGAGATGTCTATTTAGAGAACTTCCAACTAACAGGAGATTACTATACAGGTATCAACGCAGCGACAATGTCGATCCTGATTGGAGATACGGGTAAAGGAAAAAAAATAGCCGCTCAGGTATTGGAGAAATTGTCTGCAATTGACGCTAACCTATGGACCCAAGCTACCAAGGCGGAAGCCTATTTACTGCTAAAAGAGAGGGATGAGGCGGTTGCTCACTATACTAAAACACGTGAAATGGTGGGCAACAATTGGGGTCAAGTCACCAGTATATATCAACAACTTTGGTTGATAAATCAATACCGTCATGTCCCTTCTGATATTCTCAATATTTTCAAACCACCAGCTATTGCTGCATTTGCTGGACACATGATCGACCATCCAAATCGAGATGGTGTTCGATTTCCTGAGGCTATTGCTCCTCAAATAGCAGAAGCCATCGCTAAAAAGATCAAAGAGCTTAATATTAAAATAGGCTTTTGTTCGCTCGCCTGTGGTGCAGATATTCTTTTCGTAGAAGAAATGCTCAAGCAAGGCAATGAAGTCAATATCAGTCTACCCTTCAATAAGGATGATTTTATAAAAACAAGTGTAACATTTCCCGACCCTTCCTGGCTCGAAAGATTTGAAGCGATATTAGAGAATCAATCAATCAAGTTCATCACCACGGAGCCATATCTCGATGACAATGTTCTTTTTGCACTCCAAGGCAAAGTGATCTTTGGAGCCTCGATTTTAAGAAGTTCTACTTTTAAAGAAAATCCATATTTGTTGACGGTTCGGTCTGAATCCGATATGCAAAGAGCCGTGGGAGGTACTCGTGCATTGTTTGAGCTTTGGCCATACAAAGAATCTTCTGTGAACATCAACACAGACAGCTTCCACTCAAACTATACAGAAGAAAATCTACCAGGCCTAGTTCAAGAGCCTCAAAAACCACAAACAGACAAGCTAGATCGTAAAATTCTTTGCCTGCTATACGCGGATATCGTGGGCTATCAGGACATAGATGAAAGTAAAATGCCTTATTTTGTTCATAATGTCTGGGGAGAAATAGCCAACAACTATGATGAGTTATTGTTACCACCTAAATTTATCAATGTGTGGGGTGGAAGGATTTTTTCTGTTTTCAACTCCAGTCGAAGTGCCATTGAATTTGCCCTTTATTTAGAAAAAAAAGTAAAAGGTTTTGATTGGAAGAGCGAGGGTCTTCAAAAAGAGATTAACCTGAAGCTATCGCTGCATATAGGCCCAGCATACTCTGGCATAAACCCACTCACTGAACAAAATAATATCTATGGCTCTCACATGAACAGGGCCTTGGAAATCCTTAATGTTACCATTCCTGGAACCATATATGCGAGTGAGCAATTTGCCTCAGTATTGGCACTGGAATCTCCAGACTACCAATATGATCATGTTGGAATCGTTCAGCTAAATGAAAATTTGGGCAATCAGGAGATTTACAAAATCTCCCAAAAGGAAAAGTGATTGCCTTTTTTCAAGATCAAATCCGGACTGTTTGCACTTCACACTTTCTATTCGTTCTTTTACTAAAAGTAAATGTTAGTCTATGAAAATATTAGGGGTAATTCCTTCTAGATATGCCTCCACAAGATTTCCAGGAAAGTCTCTCGCAGACATCGCTGGAAAGAGCATGGTACAACGAGTAGTCGAACAAGTACAAAAATGTAAATTAATTACAGATGTGGTTGTTGCAACAGATGATCAACGCATCTATGATCATATCTATGGCTTTGGTGGCAAAGCAATCATTACCAGTACCAAGCACCAGAGTGGTACAGATCGATGCTTTGAAGCATTGCAAAAGCAAGAAACTTCATATGAATATGTAATCAACATTCAGGGTGATGAGCCATTTATTCAGCCAGCGCAAATTGATTTATTGGCAAGCCTTCTTGATGGTGAAACGCAACTTGCCACACTTATAAAACCAATAGATCAATCCGAACAAGTCTTTGACCCTAATGTGGTAAAAGTCGTAAAAGACAAACACGATGAGGCCATTTATTTCAGCAGAAACCCAATCCCATTTCAAAGAAATGAGCCGCAAAACAATTGGTTGAAAAATCACACTTACTACAAGCATGTTGGCATTTATGCTTACAGAACTGACATACTTGAGCAGGTTACTAAATTACCCGTTTCATCTCTGGAAAAAGCCGAATCACTTGAACAGTTAAGATGGGTCGAGAACGGATATCAAATAAAGACAGCAATTACTCACCAAGAAAGCATCGGGATAGATACACCAGAAGATTTGAAAAAAGCCTTAGAACATATAAAATAGTCAGAACATATTTATATGGGACAATATCCCATTCAAGATCTCGCACACCTTACAGGCATCACAGCGCATACTATACAAGAGGTATTCAATTATCAATGCCAAACGAACACCTACCAATTTCAGGTACAATTCCGAAAGCAGCCTTAGAAGAATTCTTAATATCTTAATCTTTAAACCCGAAATATGCAATAGAAAATCTATTCCGACCCAAAACAACTGTGCCATAGGCATCCCTTTGGGGTGAATCAGCCGCTTTGCTCGAATTATGTCCTTAACCATAGCGGTGCTATGCTTTACGTCCATAACTCACTGATTCTTTGTTCTTTTGAATCTCATAACGAATCCTATTGCATAATTCGGGTTAAAAGTAGTAGGGTTAAAGTTGCTCAACTTAATCATGGCGAAGTAGCCAAGTAGGCTTCAATAGTATCGGATAGAGATCTATGGCCAGCAAACTAAAATCTCCCTCATTATTCCAGATTGACATTTTGATATAAAACATATAATTAGGTTTTGTCTAACCTTTTTGTAATTTTATTAAACAAAATATTTTAATTGCCGTTATTCAATACAAAAAATAACCATGACTGTTCTAGAATTTAGCCATCAAATAATTGGTCACGAATCGAGCTTAAGATTGTTTACTAAGAGATTCACGCAAGACGAAGAATACTCCAAAGATCTTGTGCAAGAGACCATATTGAAAGCACTAATCAGTCGTGATAAATTTAGGGAACACATCAACCTAAAAGGTTGGCTATTTACTATTTTGCGTAATACATTCATTAATAATTACAGAAAAAGCAGATCATTTCAAAAAGTGAATTCAGAAGCTGGTGATTTTTTGATTAACAATGAAATTGATCTACACACATTCAATAAACCAGATAAATACACAGAATATCAAGAGCTACTGACAATAGTAAGACGTCTTCCTGGCAATCTCAAAGATCCTTTTGAAATGCATTTTAAAGGTTATAAGTACAATGAAATATCGGACACGCTTCAAATCCCAATAGGAACTGTAAAAAACAGAATTTTTCAAGCCAGAAAAAGAGTGCAAAGCCTAACTCAAAACACTTTGCACTGAGTATAGATATTGCAGTTGTTAATGTAGAATTTTCGGACATAGCTGCAGAACTTGGCCCAGTTGACCAAGGGTATAAAGTGACTTTACAAGAGAAAAATGACAGCACTGACGGTTAAAAAAAGAAATTTTCTCAAAATGACTTCACTTTTGACATGGAACCAAATTAGTCTTGGATGCAAATATTAGCATCCCCAATAATCAAAAATATGCTCCCTAGCTATCAACATTTGTGAAGTATATACTAAATTTGATTTGATCATATGGAAGAAGTTATATTAGTAGATATCGAAGATAGTATCGTTGGACAAATGGAAAAACTAGAAGCCCACAAAAAGGGACTATTGCATCGCGCATTTTCTATTTTATTGTTCAATGAAGCTGGAGAATTATTATTGCAACAACGTGCCTTGGGTAAATATCATTCTGGTGGACTTTGGACGAATACCTGTTGTAGCCATCCTTACCCCAACGAATCTGTAAAAGATGCAGCACATAGAAGAATTGTCGAAGAAATGGGCATCAAAACGAATCTAGAATTTGTGTTTAAATTTATTTATGAGGCTAAATTGGATCACGATCTTACCGAACATGAATTTGATCATGTGTTTTTAGGAACGTTCAATGATGCTCCTAAAATAAATCCTGAAGAGGTGAATGATTGGAAATGGATGAACATGGAATCAATCAGCCAAGATATTCAAACTAATCCTGATAATTACACTATATGGTTCAAGGATATTATGAAAAATCAAAAACTCACGAATAGCATAGATTTATTACTAAAATAAAAAGATTCTACCACGAATTTGATGGAGATCGCATTTGAAGGGCGGAAGATTCAGCGTTTATATTTACTGTCATCCGAGTAAAAAACATGCTGTATTTATTTCTGTGAGAAAAACACCCCTATAATCCCCTCAAGGGGATAGTCTCGATTCTCCCCTTGAGGGGAGACACAGAGGGGTGTTTTTCATTGTGAAGTAAAAA
>Ga0209634_1001827_pt1 | contig 15230 bp, 21 predicted proteins | sample LinPmetageLP40_FD_184043 | JGI IMG/M metagenome (GOLD analysis project Ga0209634, IMG submission 184043) | Marine viral communities from the Pacific Ocean - LP-40 (SPAdes) (version 2) | ecosystem: Environmental > Aquatic > Marine > Oceanic | place: Pacific Ocean | collected 2010-08-26
ATCATGGTGGTGAACCTGTTGTCTTTGAAGTCGAGGTAGATTCATCAAGACTCTACCCAGATGAAGACTTCTTAGAACAGGCGACCAGAGGCATTCAGTATAGCGAAACAACTAAAGACCTATACAATGACCTTCAAGGTCTGGACATGGCTCAAAGGACTGAGTATTTTAGAGATAGCTTAGAGCTACATAAATCTATGTACGACAGAAGTCTAACGAGACTAGGGAATTGTTGCCACAAGGGTATTATCAAACCCAAACGAATCAGAAGATATGTCATTCCAGATATGAGTATCAGGAGAATGTCAGACCCTCAGATTCACATGAGCAACTTTAAATTCATGTCGCATTATTATGCTGACCTGATACATGAAATGTTTAACAAATAAATAATAAAAAATGGAATTAAATATATGTTTAAAGTGCAACCATATATCATCTGAATTTTATGAAGATGAAACAAAACATTTGGATAGTGAAGATAGAATCCTTTGTCCAAAATGTAAAAGTAGCTATTATTTTATAGCAACAAAAGAAGAATTAAAACAACTAAACAACTAAAACTGTGGAAGAAATAATTCAGAAGGTCAGAGACCTAAGAGACAACACTCCATGTGATGAACACTCTCACAAAAATTGTGGGTGTGAAAAATTTGATGAGATTATTGATGATTTAATTAAATTAAATTATGCAACTATCAAGTAAACAAATTTTTAAAATGCTAAAGCAGATTGACCTTGAAGCTATCAAGGTTGGTCTTCACTCTACCTGTCCTGTTACTGACAGAAAGGTAGGACTGGGTGTTAAGTTAATTAACAACCCTGTGAGAACTGGTCAACGACCAGTGGATAATTTATATGCCATGCAAAACTTTGCTATGCAAGAAATGTTAAAAGCGATAACTAAAACTAAAACTAAATAACTATGCCAAATTGGGTATATAATAATATCGAGGTGGAAGAAAAGTACACCGAGAAACTTAAGCAGATAGCTAATACAGGTGTCTGTCAATACTTCAAGCCTCAACCAGAGGCTTATGGTGATACTACATCACCAACTCCTAGCAAGGAGGACAACCCTTATGTATATGAACTAAGTCAACTACTTTTAAAACATCATGGATGTGAAAACTGGTGGGACTGGAGGAAAAAACATTGGGGTAATAAATGGGATGCTTCAAAACACTGGCAATCTGGTGACTACATACCATACTTAAAAGGTAGGTATTACAGATTCGATACTCCATGGAGTAGACCAGACATGAGCATCTTTGAACTACTAGCTAAGGAGATTCCTAACTTCAGTTACTGGTGGGAGGAAGAGCAAGGCTTTGGTGAAGAGTGGGAGTGTGTCGATGGTGAACTCAGAATGATATCTGAGTGGGACTTACCTGTCTGGAAAGACAACTCAGATTCAAAGAAACCTTTTGAGTCTTGTGGTACTCTATCTTATTTGATGGAGGACTATACTAAGCTAGGTGAGACATACTGCAAAGGGTATTACCTTGAATATGATTTAAATGATTATCTTGGTAGCACTTACAAGAAAGCTATGAAAGAGTATAATGAAAACTATAACATGTTCTTTAAAGATGTATAGTTCTGAATGTTGCGATGCGATGCCATGGGTTGATGTAGCTTATGGTATCTGTAGTGATTGCAAAGAACATTGCGACTTCTACATTCAGGAGTAATAAATTTGTCCCCCAATATACGAAGCCGATTATGATTGGTAGTGAGGGGGGCTTTTTTTTTACCTTTGACTTGCACAAGTCAATTCTTTGTATTATCTTTGTCACATGAAATTAACCTGTAGAAAATGTGAGAGCCAGAACTTAGAAGTTCTTCACGATGATTATCATGGTGAGTACACAGCTCTGACTTACATTTGTACAGATTGTAACACAAAACAAACTAACTATCATGATGCAATTTTTAACTTCTTCAATCCCATTCCTCCGAAGATATCGCAGGAAAAGGTCACATAGAAACTATGTGTTTAGTAATATGCTTCAGTTAAGAAACGAAGCAGTGAGATTACTTATCTCTGTCAGCTCTGGTGATGATATCCAGAAGGTTAGAGACTCAAGAAATAAACCTTATGTTATTTGTAAGATGACCAAGGGTGATTTATATTTACTTACAGAGGCAAAGAAAAAATATTCTTTAGCCAAAAAATACAAAAGAAGATTACAACTCCTAAACTTTTAATTATGCCACAAGTAAAAACATTCGATGAATTAAGGATTGAAGCTATTGTAAAAGTAGTAGAGAGTTCAGTCCAAGACTTAAACCAAATTGATTTATCCGTCTTATCTTACAAAGATGAAGAGACTTTCAGTAAAGCAATGAATAAACTTAAAGAAATACAATGAAAGAATTTATTTACCAAAAGATTTTAAAAAACATCTGCTCTCATTTGGGAGTGGAGAGTTCTGATTTGTTTGTTAAGTCAAAGGAGACAGGGGTAGTCGATGCAAGACAACTCCTGTACTACCTTTGTTATACCGACAAGAACATGGGACTCACAGAGATAAGTAAGTACACGAGCAACCAAGGATTCCATGAAGACCAAGCAAACATATCAAGGTCGATTGAATCGTTTACAAAAAAGATGGAGTCAGACAAAGACCTCCAGAAGATTGTAGAAAAAATTAAAAGAGTTGAAGTGTAAAGACTTACAAGAGGTGTTCGACCAAGCCATAAAAATACAGGGATGTATTAATCTGGATGGGAATGGATACCAAGCTTGTATCTATCTGGGAGTTAAAATTTCCAGAGATGACCTAACCAAACAGGTAAAGATATATGACCCCCAGAAAAGCATCAACTATTATGTTGAGATAGACAAAGGGTTATATAGATTGTTTCTTGCGAAAGGTTGGAAGGATGCAGTCATTCAGATTACTCTTGAGAAGTACAAAGAAAGACTTGAGAAGGTCAAGGAAAGTATCTCTAAAGAAATGAATGCTAATCAAAGTCCTAAGAGACTTAGACTTCTCAAAGAAATGCGAGAACAAATATTAAAGAAGTATTATAAATTAACACAAAAATAACTAATGAAAAATCTATATAAATCTCTGGCTAAGTTCCAGAAAGAAGTAAAGAACATACCTAAAAATTCTAAAGGCTATGGATATGATTATGCAAAACTAGAAGACATAATCAGAATTGTCACACCGACATTAAATAAGAATGGGCTTGTACTAATTCAGTCTATTGATACTGATGAGCATTCAAGGTTGCCATCAGTGAAGACCACACTAGCACACATGGATACAGGGGAAAGTATTGAGAGCAATACTCCTATCTCAGAGGTCAAGCTTGGTTCAATGAACACTTATCAAAGTCTTGGCTCTGGTATTACATACATGAGAAGATATTCTATTGCTGGTATCTTAGGTATTGCACCTGATGATGATATCGATGCGAGTAAAGAACTGGTTAGAGAAACTATTGAAGAGCTACCATTAATGACTGACTCAAATTACGATGGAATTAAAAAGAGATGTTTAGCTCATTGGAAAGATGAGAAGTCATGGGCAGAAATAAGGTTGTTGATAAGAGGTAAGTACACCCTAGTTGATAAGCAAATAAATAAACTTCAAAAAGAAATTACCAATGCAAAGAGATAATATAATAGAGAAGTTAAAAGATGACAACCATTACTATGGTGAGTTCGGTAAGAAGTATTTATCAAACTCAGATTTAAAGTGTCTTAGTAATGAGGGCTCTGCTAGAGAGTTTCGTTCGCCTAAAAAGTATACAATAGCTGAGATGATTAATCTTGAGAAGGGAAAATACTTCCACCAACTTATGCTTGAGCCAGACAAAGCTAAAGACTTTCCGATTGCAAGTTATCTAACAAGGAATGCTACTGGTTACAAAAACTATATCAGCGACAGGAACATCGACCTAGCCTTAAAAGAATCTGAGGCACAAGAGATAAAAGATTTAGTTGACTGGGTCTTAGACCCTAAGTCTGAGTATGGTTCTGATAAAGTCAGAACTTTACTTAAGAATCCGATTGCACTTAAAGAGCAACCAGCAATAGCTGAGATACATGGTCACATGTTTAAAGGTAAGGCAGACCTTATAACTTTAGATGTGGATGGTCAGTATGTTATAATAGATTTAAAAACCACTGCAAAGAAAACAGGTGACATAAACTTTTGGACTATGAAAGATTATAATTATCATACCCAATGCTATCTGTATAAAGAACTCTTTGGTATGGACTTCAAGTTTATTTTCTTTGGAAAGAAACCGAAGGTTCACTGGAGTGGTGATATCTATTATGATATAGAAGAAATAGCTCCATCAGAAGATACCATTGAAAAGGGTAAGATGGAAGTTATGAAGGCACTAGCAAACTACGATAAGTTTTTTGGAGAAGGTGCAACACATGATGTGCGAAAGTCGTACACACAAAGAGTAATTTAATTTATATATATATATGAGTGATTTCAAACACAAAGCTGGAAGTGGTACTATGTTTCCTAACAAGTATAAGGAGAAAGAGAACCAACCAGACCACAAAGGTACGATGACTGACCTTGCTGGTAAAGAGTGGGAGTTAGCAGGGTGGAGTGGAACTACCCAAGCTGGTGACCCTAAGATATCTATTAAGGTTAGTGAAGTCTATGTCCCACCAAAAAAGGATGGAGATAAGGCAGAAGAGCTTTAATAGTGTAGTGAATTTAATTTATAACAGGAGCGAGGAGAGTTTTTCTTTTTCATATTAATTAGTCTTTCCTCCTCCTTTTTTTAACATACAAACAAACAAATTGAAAAGAGAAGTAACCATATTTAAAAACATACTAGAGACAGACACTCCATTTCACAGAGATGTAATGTTTATACTAGATAGGATAAAGGAAGGAAAGAATAGTGAGCTAGTCAAAAAGATTAGAACTGAAAAAAATAAATCAGCAAGGAATGAGCTGAAGAAAAAACTACCATCGATTTGTTTCTCAGGAGTATTCAATAAGAGAATGGACTCAGCACTGGTTGAGCATAGTGGTCTCATCTGTTTAGACTTCGATGGCTATGAAAAGAAAAAAGAATTGGCAGAGGACAGGCTTAAGTTTGAGAAAAACAAATTTGTTTTTTCGGTCTTTGTCTCACCATCTGGCAAAGGTTTGAAGGTTTTAGTTAAGATACCCCAAGACCCAGAGAACCATAAGAAGTATTTTAATGCACTTAAAAAACATTTTGGTTCATCTTACTTTGATTCAACATCAAAGAATATCTCAAGGGTTTGTTACGAAAGCTTTGATAAACAATTATATGTAAATGAAAAATCAGAACTATGGGAAAGACTCGAAGAAGAAGAGTACCAAGAAAAGCATTTAGCACAAGGACAACCTTTGTTAAAAATTACAAACGAAAGCAAGATAGTAGAGATACTTCTCAAGTGGTGGACAACAAAGTATCCCATGACAGAAGGTCAGAGGAATCATAATGTGTATGTCATAGCTCAGGCTATGAATGAGTTTGGAATCAATAGGTCTACTGCATCTATTATATGCAATAACTATGCAACAATATCATTTCCAGCAAGGGAAATAGAAACTACAATCAGCTCTGCATATAGCAAGACTAATTTATTCAACACTAAATACTATGAGAACACTGAGATAATAGACAATGTTAAACAAAGACTAAAGAGAGGAGAGCCTAAGAGTGAGGTTAAGAAAGACCTTCAGAATACAGAGATACCAGAGACAACTATTGATGCAGTAATTAAGAAGGCAGAAGAGGGAAAGGATGAGGAGTTCTGGAGTAAATCTGAGAAGGGTGTAATTAAGATAGTGCCCTTATACTTCAAAAGATTTCTTGAAGACAATGGCTTTTATAAGTATGCTCCAGAGGGAAGCAAGAGCTTCGTGTTTGTCAGAGTAACTAACAACCTTATAGACCACACCACAGAAAAAGAAATGAAAGACTTTGTTCTGGATTACTTATATCAGTTAGAGGATGTGTCAATCTATAATTACTTTGCAGAGCAGACTAGGTTTTTTAAAGAAGAGTTCTTGACTCTTATTAATACCATTGATGTTTACTTTATTGAGGATACGAAGGATACATCTTATTTATATTTTCAAAATTGTGCAGTCGAAATAAAAAAGAATAGAGTTACAGCTATAGATTATGTAGACCTAGATGGCTATGTCTGGAAGGACAGAGTTATAGCAAGAGTCTTTAGAGAGTGTTTGATAACTGCATGTGACTATAAAACATTTATAAATAATGTGTGTAACCAGTCAGAGGCTAGAACTAAATCTATGGAGTCAACCATTGGATTCATGATGCATGGTCATAAGAATCTTTCTTATTGTCCAGCGGTTATTTTAAATGATGAGGTTATCTCAGACAATCCAGAGGGAGGAACAGGGAAGGGAATTTTTATGAATGCTCTGAGCCACATGAAGAAGCTGGTGACTATAGATGGTAAAGCATTTGCATTTGAGAAATCATTTGCCTATCAGTTGGTTTCTGTAGATACACAGATACTATGCTTTGATGATGTGAAGAAGTATTTTAATTTCGAGAGACTCTTCAGCGTGGTGACAGAAGGTCTGACTTTGGAAAAGAAAAACAAGGATGCTATCAAGATACCATTTAGCAAGAGTCCTAAGATAGCCATCACAACAAACTATGCAATCAAAGGAACAGGTAATTCTTTTCAGAGAAGGAAGTGGGAGCTTGAGTTGTATCAGCACTACACCAAATCATATACACCGCAGGATGAGTTCGGTAAGCTATTCTTTGGTGACTGGGATGTTGATGAGTGGTGTGTGTTCGACAACTATATGATTGAATGCCTTCAGTTATATCTTAGCGAGGGTCTGGTGGAGAGTGAGTTTGTGAATTTAAAAATCAGACAACTCTCAGCTTCAACTTCTCATGACTTTATAGAGTGGTGTGGCTTGTTAGCTGGTGCAAATGTAAACGAGAAGCTGGGTATAGGTCTGAAGATATATAAGAATGAATTGTATTTTGATTTCATCAATGAGTATCCAGACTATGGTCCAAAATCTAAGATGACTATAAGTAGACAGGTCTTTTACAAATGGCTACATTTTTATGCTGAATATCAAACAGGACTACCTCCTATTGAAGGGAAAGATATGACAGGTCGATGGATAGAATTGAAAGAATCAGAGGATGAAGCACCCTTCTAAAGCCTTGCTATGAAAGGGATTAGGAAGTTTATAGATTTTGTATTATCTTTGTATTGTCGTTAGTTCGTCAATATTAAATTTAATCTAATCTAATTAATATGAAAAAAATAGATGTGAGACCTAAACAAAATGAAAAGGGTAGAAGGTCAACCCACCGAGAAAACTATTACATACATCCGAAGTCTAAATATATAGGTATGAAAGTAAATGGAGGTTTTTTTACAAATGGCAAACCATGTAAGGATTGGTATTGCTTTGTCAGAGAGACAAAAAAATTATTCACCTTGAATCAACTTGACACCTTCAAGTCTTGGGGTTATGGAGATTCAATAGCAAACTCAGCATCAAACTGCAGGGAGTGGTACAAAATTAGAATACCTTCTACAGGTTGGCAAAAAATTCAATTCATATTTCATGAGCCTATAACCTTTAAAGAAGAAAACCCTTTGTGTACTAATGCACACTTTTTAAAATTTTTATTAAATGAAATTTAGAGACTATCAAATCAGAATTATCAATACTGCAACTGGTGTGCTTCAGGCACATCGGTTTGTTTATCTTTCTATGGAGGTAAGAACAGGCAAGACTCTGACTGCTCTGGGAGTGGCAGAGAAACTAGGGATACAGAACCTTCTGTTTGTTACCAAGAAGAAAGCAATCAGCTCTATCGAAGCTGACTACAAGAAGCTAATGCCTAGCTATCAGATTACCGTAATCAATTACGAGAGTCTACACAAGGTAGAGGGTGTGTTTGACTTTGTAGTTTTAGATGAAGCTCATACGCTGGGTGCATACCCAAAGCCAAGCAAGAGAACTAAGCTTGTGAAACAAATCATACTAAGACAGAACCCTTTTGTTGTTCTGATGTCAGGGACTCCGACTCCAGAATCATTTAGTCAGATATACCATCAGGTGTATGCGTGTGCTAAGAATCCTTTTAGCCAGTACAAGACCTTCTATAAGTTTGCTAAGGAGTATGTCAATGTAACTCAGCAGATGTTTCACTCTATGCCCTCTAACAACTACGATGATGGAAAGCCAGAGATACTAGACAGGATGAAACCATATATGATTAGTTACACTCAGAAGGAGGCAGGGTTTAAGTCTAAGATACAAGAGCACGTTTTGAAAGTTCAAATGAGTGAGCTCACCTATAGGTTCGTAAAAGAAATGAGGGAGCATGGTGTGATTGAGGGAAAGAAAACTAAGGAGGTTATACTAGGAGATACAGGAGTAAAGAAGATGTCTAAGATACATCAGCTTTTCTCTGGAACTGTAAAGTTAGAGAATGGAAAACGCATGATAACCGACCTATCAAAAGCTAAGTTTATACGCACTGAATTTAAGAATCAGAAGATAGGTATATTCTATAAGTTTAAAGCTGAGTACGAGGCTTTAAAACAGGTCTATGGAGATGCTCTGACAGATGACTTGGAAGAGTTCGACACGACAACTAAAAGCATAGCTCTTCAGATAGTCAGTGGAAGAGAAGGGATTAGTTTAAAAAAGGCTGACTGCCTAGTATATTACAACATTGATTTCTCAGCTCTGAGCTATTGGCAATCACGTGACAGGATGACAACCAAGGACTCAACTGCCAGTGATGTGTACTGGATATTTGCTGAGAAGGGAATCGAAACTAAGATTTACAAAACGGTGACCAAGAAAAAAGATTACACACTAAAACATTTTGAAAAAGATTTACTAAGTTTATAAATATGAAAGAACAAAAATTAATTGAGATGATGAACAAGCTAGATAAGCTTGATAACATTATGAAAGAAGTCATCAACGAGATGATGAAGATAAGAAGTCTATCAGTCGGAACTCTTGAAGCTCTTAAAAGAATGAAAGGTTATGACAAAGCCATCGAACAATTAAAAGCTGATGCCGAGAAAGAAAAAGAGAAGGCTAAAGATGAAGGACAGAAAAACTAACTTTGATTACGACTTAGTTATTGGACAGAAAGGTGAGAAGCTGGTTGACCATATATTTAAAAACGCAACCGTTGAAGTTAAAAGAGATTTCTGGACAGGAACAACTGGTAACATTGCTGTAGAGTTCGAAAGCAGAGGTAAACCCTCTGGGATTTCTAAAACTAAATCAGATTATTATGCTTTTGTTTTAGCTGAGCAATTTAGAGATGAAGTAATAATAATAATTAAAACCAGTAGGTTAAAAGAAATAGCTAGAGAGTATTATTTAAAAGGGTGTGTAAAAGAGATGGGTGATGACAAAACATCTCTATCAGTTTTAATACCCATAAAAGATTTAAGTAACTTTGCATATAATGACAGAGCAACAGATACAGACAAAGAAAATTAAAGAGTTAGAGGCTGATGGTTACTTTGTTTTAAAATTAATAAAGACTAATAAGAATGGTATACCAGATGTTCTTGCATTGCACCCAGAGTATGGGATTGAGTTCTACGAAATCAAAACCAAGAAGGGTAGAGTGTCTAAGCTTCAGGAGTATCGTTTAAAAGAATTAAGACAATATGGATTTACCGCAGAAATACACAGGGGATGAACACTACTACGAAATGGAAGAATCATTTCTAGAAGACCTTGAATCTTTGCCTTCGCTTTACAGTGCAGGAATTATAATGCAACTAGACAACTTAGCTGAAGACATGTATCAAAGAAACAGAAAGTCTGTGCCAACTAAAAGGATTGGTAAGGTTGCTGGAGTTGTAGCAATGGACGACCCACTTTTTTTTAGTGTGGAATACTTAAACAGCAAAACAATGCACCCACTGTTTTATAAATTTAACATCATAGACAGTGACCAATACTTAGATTATATTAACCTAAATAAAACTATCAAACATGAAGCTTGAATTAATTGAAGATTTAGTGGTAAGAGAATTTCAAAATGATTTTACTATTCCAGTAAGAACCCAAGAGAACGTGTATCAGAGAGCTGTATATTATAGAATATGCAGAGAGTTTACTAATAAATCCTTAAAAGATATAGGGTATTCAATTGGCAGAGACCACGCTACAGTCCTGCATGGTATAAAAATATTTAAAAACTTTGAGCTGTGGGGAGAGGAAAGACTATTAGATTCCTATTTAAAAATTAAAAATAAGGTTCAGAAAAAGAAAGATAAAGAGTACCGCTCGGCTTTAAATCGTAAGCAGACATACAAGCTTTTACTTAACCAGTACATCAACCTCAAAGAAAAAAATTATAAATTAAAACAATCATTACAAAAAATTTCCTAACTTAGAATTAGAAGTGAGCTTAGATAATGATTATAACACCGCTCGATAAGAAACGTCTTCAGAACATTAACTTTATAATGGCTGATATTCACGACTCAGTTAATCAGATATACGAAACTTTAGTAGACCAAGAGTATGACGAGACTCGCAAAAGTATTCTCACTCTTAATAGTAAACTCAAAACTATTAATGAATCTATTAACGAAGAGCTCTAATTAACTATAACTTTATTTCACCTCATCTTCTTACTCCTCTTCTAGCTCTACGCTGAGTAAGTCTTCTACGAGTATTGGTTCTGGGGTGTAACCTGTTAGGAAGAGAATCTGGGTTAGAAGTTTCTTTCTCAAACTCCTTCGCCATCTCAGGCTTATTAGTATACATCCATCTACGCTGTGCTTTACTTTTGAATGGCATAATTAATCTATATCAAAATCTGTTTTTAAATCAAGGTCTAGGCTGGTGTCAAAATCAAAATCTAATCCTTTACTTTTCTTACCAGAAGAACCAAACTTTAATTTCTTAGCTTTTTTCTGAGGCCCACTTATAGCATACTCACTAAAGTTAAATATTCTAAGCACGTCTTCTCCTGCCCCATCTGTTTCCCCATTGATAACTTTCTGTAAATTTTTAACCCACTTCTCTCCAATACTATAAGGTAAACCATTCCTATTTATAAAATCAAACATTTCTTTATACGCTTTATCATAATCAGATTGTTTACCCGTTCTGCTAGCTCTACCTACAGCATTAACAATAACCGCAAAATCTGTAGCTGTTTCAAAAAACGGAAGAGAATTTGTTTGTCTCCACCATGGTTTATCTTCATATGCATCAGCAAATTGAGTAAATACTTTACCCCAAAGGAATAAACCATTCATGTTACCTATAAAAGCTGCTCTCATTAATGAGTCTTCATCATCATCTCTTCTGTCTCTCGCAAGTCCAGGAAATCCGAGAGATGTATAAGCAAATAAAGCAGGCATAAATGCATGATAAAATGCTAACTGAGAAAATGCTTGAACAACATTAGGAGCGTTTTTATTTTTATCACCTTTAGCAAATCTTTTTGCCGCTCTTATCATTTGTCTATACGCTGTTATCTCCCTTCTTAGATATTGCTTTGGCGTTGTCAAGAACATGTTTAAACCACGAGAAAATGGGTCTCTGTTTTGATGAACATCCCTATCCTGTAAATCATAAGATTGTTGAGTAGATTTTACATCTTTTTCAAACTTTCTTATAGCATAATCTATAGCCTGCTGTTCTGTGGCGTTTGGATTTTCTTTTTGAAACTTAGCTTTATAAAAAGAATAATTAGGAAGACCTCCCATTAAAATTGCGCTTCTATCGGCTACTTTAATCATACCCATTAAAATATCTATAGCAAAGTTTTGAGTTGGTTTTGGAATAAAGCTTTGAAATCTCTCTGGGTTATATGTTTCTATGTTACGCAATATACTTGTAGCGGCTCTGTCTTTTAAATAAACTGAGTTTTCTAAAACTTCTTTGTAAACTGAAAGTTGTTGAGTTTTATTTTTAGCTGAATATTTAATCCAATTAGCAGGTCCAACCTCTGGTTCTAAAGCAAACGTAGGAATAGAAGTAAGCTGTTTAATTGCTATTGCAGGTGAAAGCATTAATCTAGAAACTTGAAAAACATTATTAAAAAAGTTAAGAATTTGTGTGCCAAATAAATTTAATTGTGACTTTCCAGCCATAGCAATATTGTTAATCATATTATCAATTAACTTATAAAATTTTTCACCATGTATGCTTTCAATTATAATTTTAGCATCTTTGTTTGTAAACAATCTTGATATAGTTTGCAGATTTTCAGCATAAGCATCAAAATATTCCATGTCCTGCGTGTATTCCGTCATCGCATCTACTAACGTACTGTTTTTAATTTTATCTGTGCTTTTAACTCTTAGTTTTGTGTAGTTAGAACCAACTGTAGCATTGTATTTACTTGCTCCTTTTAATAAATGAAACTCTTCTGTTTTTTCTCCTTCTCTTCTAATAGGCCCTGCATAGTATTTGTTATAAGGCATATCAGTGTAATAAATTCTTTTATATGTTTCATTAAACCTTTGATGCATAATAGGATAAAACTCCTTGACCTGCCACTCACCAAATGCTCTAACTCTATCATCTAATTTTTCATTCATTTCTCGCATTACTCTTTGATACTCCTCACCATACATGTTTTTAAATGTTGGGTGTAAAGCAGGGTCGTTATACTGAAAAACCATATAACCTATTTGTTCTTGAGATAATATAATTTCATTACGTGCTAGTACGTCTCTAAGATTATTTTTGTTTTCATCATTTCTATTCTTATCATATTTAGATTGAGCCGCCTCAACCTCTTGTGGGTTTTTATAAAATATATTATCAGTTTGATTTAAATTTTTTAGAGTTAATCTATAATTTTTACCATAATATTTTATTAAATTTTCTTCCAGTAATAGTGAAAAGTCAAGCATCCTGCTTTTGTATTGCCTTGTAGATTCGTTAACCTTTGCTGTAACTATTTCTTGAAGCTGACCTCCAAACACAACGCCAGGAAATTCAGCTAATTGGTCAATTAATCCAGTTAAATCTTGAGCAGCTCCAAACCCTATAACATTACTAAAATTTCTCATCAATCTTTTAACTTTTACAATTACGTTATTGCTCAATTTTTCTTTTTCTGCAATCCCTTCTCTTGTTTGCGAAAGTTTTTCTACTTCTGTTTTAAAGTCTTTGTCATCTGGATTTAATTCTTGCTTTGTTGTTTCTTTAATAAGTATAGATAGGTTTTGCATATACTGTTTATGCTTCTCTTGTAGTATACCTGCCTGTATATCTCTACCTCTTACTACTATGTTTTCCAGTTGTGCGTATGCTCTTGTTAAGTTTTCAAGTCTTGAGATATCAGTGGGGTCTTGCAGCATCGCCTCATTATAATTCAGTGCGGTTGTAATGTCAGCAATCCTCATTAAAGTTTCTGGAGTCAACTCTTGGTTTTCTGTATCATTATTGCTTTCTAATAAACTTTCAAGCTCAGCTCTTAATTTATCCTGTGTCTTCTCTATAACCTCAACATCAGTACTTGTTACCAGTAAAGATGCAATGGTTTTTAATCTTTTTTTTGTATCAACATCTATCTTAACTCCTTTAGGTTTTCCCGAAACAACAACTTCATACTTACCATTTAACAATCTTTTAATTCTGCTAAGTACGTTTTTGTTGTTAAGCTTAGTTACAATTCCCTCTATCTCATCTACAATGTTTTCTAAATTATTTCCTTTTAAATCTGCCGTACTTAGGTCTTGAATTTCTCTAACTATATCTATTACCTCTGATTTAGTAAACAAAGACTTAGGAAGATTTCTTCTTAATAAATTTATAAGTATCTGTTGTTGACTTTTAACAGTTGTAGCACCTTTCTTTTTATCTCTAAGACTTTGTCTAGCTTTTACTATTTGGGCAGTAACTGTTTGAGATGGTCTTGCTTCGAGTATACTTGTAAGGTCACTAAGCATTTGTGCTTGAACTGTTGATAAACCTTTTTTAGTTTTGGTCTCGCCTTTTACTTTATAAGTTTCAGCTAAACCTTTAAACTGTGGCCTTTCCATTAAATAATTAATAACTGAATCAGCTTCAGCCGTTTTACTTAAAGGTTTTTTCTTGTTAGCTTTTCTTTGTTTTAAAATAAAAGTTTCTAATTGTAAAAATAGTTTTGTTCCAGCAGCATCTCCAATCTTTTTAAAACTATCAGGCACTCCTCCTAATGTTAAAGACTGGATGTCTAATATATCTTTAATCTTTGTTTCAGAAAGTTTATACTGTCTTCTAAGTGTGTCAACTATAAGCTCTTCTCTTACCTTTCTATCTCTTAACTGGCTTGCAATGTCTACATAGAAGTCATCGCTTCTCTGACCTCTGCCCGTCAATTGATTTGTATCAATTTCGTATGGGTTTATAAACTTATTATTTTTAGTAACATAAAGCGAGCCACTCCTAGCTCTTGCCACTCCATATCCTAATGGTTCTGCTGCCTTTCTAAATTGAAACTCATCAACCATAGGATTAGCAAACCCTGAAGTTTCTACATTATAAAACTGTGCAACCTCTTGTATTGTTTTCTCTCTTTGCTCTCTTGGTTTTAATTTTTTCTTACCTAAACCATAAGGTGCAATTACTTGAGATTGAACACTTCTAGGTTTTCCTTCTATACTTTTGACTGGAACGTCTATTATTTCTGCTGCATTTATTATTTTATCAGGCACTCCTATTACCTCTCCAAGAACTTCATTTGCATATGTAGAATGATTAGAACCTTCTTTTGTACCAGTATACTTATATACTAGCATAACATCATTTTGTTTAAAATCATTTTCTTTATAAAACCCATCTCGCAAATCTTGAACTTCTATAAAACCGTTTATACTTTGCATGTATTTATGAAACTCTGTATTAGGTTTAAGTAATTGGTCTTGTATTCCATTTAAAAATACTTTTCTATTCGGAGATTGTCTTAAAGATTCCCAAGAATCATGAGAGTCTAACACTTGTTTTATAGCTGAAATAGGTTTAGTAAGCATTGCAGCCTCCTTAAATGTATCATACTCACCAAGCTTTGATGTATAAATATCATACACAGATTTATTAAATAATTTACTTCTTGTTGGAGAACCACTTATTATAAATATATAATCACCTTTTAATTGTTGTTCTAATACCCTTACACTTTTACCAGATGCCCAGACAACATTACCTTCTTGTGCAAACGGAAAGCTTGGACCTCCATCTATAGGCATTCCATTCACT
>Ga0209634_1001828_pt1 | contig 15230 bp, 14 predicted proteins | sample LinPmetageLP40_FD_184043 | JGI IMG/M metagenome (GOLD analysis project Ga0209634, IMG submission 184043) | Marine viral communities from the Pacific Ocean - LP-40 (SPAdes) (version 2) | ecosystem: Environmental > Aquatic > Marine > Oceanic | place: Pacific Ocean | collected 2010-08-26
GTACCTACCAAAAAAAAAAAAGGAAGTAATTTTATTCGTATAACTTCAATCAAAAGAAAAAAAAGAAGAGGTAATAATACTAATAATAATAATGTTATTAACAAATTTCAAAACGTATCTTCTGTCAAATTTACAGGAGATTTATAATGTTTCTTAAAAACTAGACTTATTCTCGGTAGACTATTTTTCTGTTTTCTAACACTATGTTGATACAAATCTTGACAATCATTAAACATATGGATACAATCCCCATTATTCATATCAAAACTATATTTAGTATTGATATCTTTAATTTCTCTAAATATTAATTTTCTGCTACCACCGAAAGACATTATGATAAAATTAGTATCCCATTTATGTTCTATAGGATCACTATGATATCGCATTCCTACATTACCATTAGGATAGTAATTTACTAATACAGAATCGAAATAAATATTAAATTTATCGTATAGAGTTTCTCTAATTTTTAATATTGTCGGTGTAAGATTTATTGGCTTCATTACTTTATTTGAATATTCTAATGTAGTATTTAAATTATCTGACATCCAAGTAGTAGCACGTAATTCATTGCATTCAAAACTATTATTAGTAAAACTATCATACGTTGGTTTAGATTCTTTTAGGACAGATTCGAAAAGGTCTTCTGTTATAACATTTTTATAATGTTTAAATGGAAGCATTTTTTTTATATTAGGATTATTAATTTATCAAATTTTTTTTTAATAGAGTGTAAATTTAGATAAAACTATATAAGGGTGTTTAATATAAATTAATATATATGATTATTAATATTATAGGTAACAATAATAGCTATGGCAATACTGCAGATTTTAAATTATTAACATATACGTTAAAAAAACTATTTAGAAAACGTAAGTTTGATTTTAAATTTATAGATAATTATCAATATAAATGTGAATATGCAGACATAAATATTTTTTTTGGATTAATAAATAATACATTGATACCATATTCTAAATATAATATATTTATTCCTAATATCGAATTATGTATAAAATCTAATATAGAGTATTTAAATAATATAGATATAATTTTAGTTCGTTCTTTATATACTTTAGAAATATTTAAAACATATCATAAGAATGTAAAATATATATCTTGGCGTAGTAGCGATAGATATAGTCATACTGTAGATAAAGATTATAATAATTGGTTGCATGTTAGTAGTTTTTCATCATATAAATATACTAATGAATTAATAAACTTATGGAAACCAGAGTATCCTAAATTAACAATACTAGCAAATTGTAAATTTAAGGTAATACCTAAAAAGGTTCAAGATAATATTGAATATATTTTAGATTATATGGAGGATATAAAATATGAAAAATTATTTAATAAATGTGGAGTTCATATATATCCATCAGAGATAGAAACTTTTGGACACACTATTCAAGAAGCTAAATTATGCAAATCTATAGTATTAACAACAGATGGTGGTTCTATGAAAGAATTAATAAATTCTAATTCGGGATTTTTAATACCAGTAAGAAAAAAAATACGTTTAAAAAAACTATTAGGTTCTAAATTTGTAATTAATAATAATTTAGATACATTAGTTAATAAAATTGGTGGATTAAGTACAGAATCAGTTTTAGAAATAACTGATATTGCTAGAAAAGAAGCTTTACAAAATCATACTAAACATGAAGTGTTAACCAATGAAGTCTTTACTAATATATTTAAACAACTAGATAAAACCAAAAATCAAGATTTGGAACTTACTAAAATACCAGAAAAAGATTTACCAAAAATATCTATATGTACTTTAACTTATAATCGAAAAAATATGTTTAAATTAGCTTTAATGAACTATGTAAATATGTCATATCCTAAAGACAAAGTTGAATGGATAATTGTAGATGATAGTGATGAAGATAAAACTGTATTAGAATTATTACCAGATGAAACAAAACGGTATGAATTAAATATTAAATATTATAGATTAAACGATAAATTATCTATAGGTAAAAAGAGAAATTTTAGCGTAGAAAGATGTACAAACGATATTATTGTATTTATGGATGATGATGATTATTATCCAACTGATAGTGTTAAATATAGAGTAATGTCTATGTTAGAAAACAAGAAAGATTGTGTATTTTGTACTACAGTTGGATGTTTTCATATAAATAAATTGATATCTATTATTAATGTACCACCAATAAAAGAACCTTATAATGAGCGTATATCAGAGTCAACATTATGTTTCACTAAACAATTTTGGTTAGATAAAAAGTTTATAGAAGATGACGAAGATTATGAAGGTAGAGAATTTATTAAGGATAGGATTACACAATATATGGAGTTGAATTGGGAGTATACAATTATATCATTATTACATTCTAAAAATAAAACAAATAGAGTAAATGTTGGGAATACACCTAATGGATGTCATTATGGTTGGAGTGATGAATTATTTGTATTTATTACAAGTCTCGATAAGAAAGAAACCCTATAAAATATTTATCCCATATTTTTCTATTTTTTTTGGAGTGTAATAAAAAGTCTTTATAAATATCTTTTCCACAATGTGATAGAAAAATGCTAAGTCCATTCGGATGCTTATCTATAAAACTAGTAACATCATACACTTTATTTTTAGCATATAACCAACATGATTCTTTGGTTGTATGTTTTTCAAGTTCTGAAAATAATATTTTAGGTTTATACCTAGTCATAATTATATAGTATAAAATTAATACACTTTAACTTTAACTAAACCATTAACTAATTTAGCATCTGCAAAATCAGTATTATTTAAATTATTATTGGAGTAAGTCAAAGGTAAATGGTGATTTGATATACCAGGATGAAGAGGCGAACCTAGCATATTTGAATTTATGTGTCCACCAAATTTTATTTTTTTTGAACGCATTCTTTTACGATTTCTTTTTGAACGTTTATTATTTCTTATTTTGGTTTTTTTCTTAGATTTATTTCGAAGATACCCTTTCATATTTATTATATTAGATATAAAAAAATATCTGATATAATAAATTAAAATTATTTCTAGGTAATAATAAGAAGTTTTTTATCTTTATTTTTTGGCGGTCTACCACGTTTTTTTTTAATAGGTATGTCATTAACTATAGACGTTGTTTTATTCAAAAATTTTTCAACTAATTTTTTTTCGTCTAAAGAAGAATCTACATGTTTATATTTATCAACTATGTCTCTGATAATTTTTCTATTACTTTGATAAATTAGGTAATTAAATAGTTCTAATGTGTCCATCATAATTAATAAAAAATACAACTAAAATATAGAATCAATTTTAATCTTCTTCAGCATCTGTGTCTATAATATCACCATATTTTTTGCCAACAAATAAACCATCCAAGGTATAAACATTATCAGATATGGATTCTAATAAATATGAATTATTATTAAATATCCAATTATTACGCACTCTAGATTCTAAATTACAACTAGGTTCCATCATATTAAAAGACAATTTTTCAGACAAAAATTCGGTAACTAATTCATCATAATTCCAACCCTTCCAAGTACATATTTCTTTAATTAATTGTTTGTTTTGTTCAATTATAACAAGTTCAAAATTTTTAATAGTTGTTAATGGTAGTTGAATATCCATATTTTTAATATAAAAAAATAATAATATAGTAATCAATTTTTTTTTAATAATAGTCTATCGTTCCAAAAACATTTTTTTTACCTATTAATTCTGGATTATCTATATTATATGTATAAATATCATTTGTTTCAATATTAACTAAATATTTTTCATCATTAATAGTCTCTAATTTTGTAGCTATATATTCTGGATTATTACATAAAATATTTTTATTTTTAGGTTTGCGCCCCCTTCTACCCGGTTCACGTTTTTTGTAATTTTTATCATCTATTCTTCCATTAGGTAAAGCTTTTTGATGCGTTAAACAGAAATCTATATTTGGTAATTTTTGTCTAGTACATTGTTCGCCATCCAATTTTCTACCTTTGCAGGTCATTTCTTTCGGCAATACACGACGAGTTCTCTTTTTCCCATTAATAATATTATTAATTTTAACAATATTATTATAATATTTATTATTTATATCTTCAATACTAATATTATAATCACTAGAAATAGTTTTTAATAAAATATTAATTTCTTCAATTAATGTTTTAGAAATATTTGTGGTAAACGGTGATATATGATTTAATTCTACTGGCTTACTATAGTTCATTAATAATAAAAAATACTTATTTAATTTTAAATCAATTTTAATGCATAACTTATATTCCTTAAGTATTATTGTGTTGCACATTGTACACCTTCTTCTTCGCTATCAAGATTAATCTCTGGTGGTAACTCATCTATGATTGGTTCGTCATAATATTCCATTATTTTGACTTCATATTTACTTTCATCATAATCTTTTTCTTTGTTTGGCAGTAATTTTTTCAAATATTCACGACGTTCCTTATTTAAATATTCTGGAAAAAATATTTTAAATGTAATAATTAGGTCACCCTTTGTACCATTTTTTTCATAAAAACCTTCGCCGCGAACTATTCTTTTACTATAAGGGTCTATAATTTTATTAGTTTTAATTAATAGTTCTTTTCCATTTAAATGTTCGATAACAAAAGAAGTTCCACATAAAGCCTCTGTTAATAAGATATCTTTAGTAAAATGTAAATGACTACCATCTCTCTTAAAAAATGTATGTTCTTTTTGATTTATAATTAATATTAAATCACCTTGTTCACTGGCATTTGGGTCATAATGTGCCTCACCATGTATTACTATTTTATCACCATGTTTATGTGTTTTTTGTAAGGTAATTGTGTGTGTTTTATTTTGAATAACAATTCCACTACCATTACAAACATCACATTTACCACCTGGTGGTATAATTTTACCTTTCTTAGGACTATTAGCACAATCGGGACAAGCATGTGTTGATTGTTGAACCATACCAGGACCCAATTGTCTTAATTGCATTATAACACCCTTCCCATCACATTTACTACACGTTATAAATGAAGAACCACCTCTACCACTACAATCTAAACAACACGATTTTTTTTTAATATTTAACTTAATATCATTACAATTATACAAATCATATAAACTAACATCTATTTTTTCAATCCTATCTGGTGACCGATAAGACCGAGTAAATGAACTACCACCACCACCAAATGGATGACCCCCACCACCAAATGGATGACCCCCACCACCAAATGGATGACCCCCACCACTAAATGGTGAGCCTTCTCCAAATAAATTACTAAATAAATCAAATGGATTACCTCCACCACCTCCGCTACCCATTTGTTTAATTCCCTCTAAACCATATTTATCGTACATTTCTCTCTTTTCTGAATCGCTAAGAATTTCATATGCCATAGATATAGATTTAAATTTAGTTTCTGCCTCTTCTTTATTATTTCTATTTCTATCAGGATGATATTTTAAGGCCATTTTTTTATATGCTTTTTTTATCTCTTCTACACTACTATTTTTTTTAACACCCAATTCATCATATAATTTAGTGTCATTTGAATTTGAATTACCGCCGAATGAAAACATTAATAATAATATTAACCAAATATTTTTTTAAATATTTTACTTACTATATATTTATAAATTCTTTATATATTATTTCAGCTGAAATTTTATTAGATTTATATAATATTGAGTGCGTTTTTACAATATTTTGAATTAAATATCGAATATTGTTGTAATACATATTTAATAAACTTTTGCTATTTAAATTATCAAAATTAAGTTCATTTACGTTAATATTTATTAAATCAGTGATATTAATACACTTTAAATAATCATTTTCTTTAATTAATGTATTATATCTATTAACAATTTTAGATGTTAATATTAAAAGTAATAAGTACGTATTAGATACGCCATATTTTTCATGAAATGGTTTTTTAATATTAACTAAATTACAATCCGATATCATACTTGGTAAAGTAAAATTAATAGTTAAAATTATATAAACTAACTGATAGATTAATGCCAATTCTAAAGTCAATTTATCATTACCATAATTAATAAAATAATTAAAAAAAAAATTTGTATTATAATTTTCAGATTTTTGTTGTTTAATTATATTATTCACTATTTCTAAAATCATTTTATTTAATTCTTCGCAATTTTCTATCTCCAGATAATTAAAATCTATATTATAATCCATATTTCTAATATTATAAATATTTTTCTATTTTTAAATTTAAATAATTAATAATATCATTAAATAAATCCGAATATAAATGAATACTTTTCATTAATACTATAAATTCACTTCTCTCATTTTGATATAAATTAAAAGCATTATCTTTACCTAATAAAATTACATAATTCATTATTATACACTTCTTATTTTTATCTTCTTCATAATCTTCGAAATCATCGCATATTTGAAATATCATAGAAAATTTTATAGAAATTTGCTCCAATAGATTTAAATTTTGTATGTCTCCCCCAGCTAATATATATCCAAATATAAAAGAAATAGCAAATAAAGGATATGTTTTAAGATTAATGTCATTCTTTATTAAATTAATATTAGACCTATTATTATTTAAATCTAAATATTGTCCTACTGAAACTTTAGATAGGTTATTATTTAAAATATCTAATAATAAAATGTTATTTGTTATAATATATTTATTATAGATGTTATATATTTCAGTTATTAAAAAATTTGTTACAATATTTACAATAGTCTCATTATATTTACTATGAACCGTTAATTTGTTTCTACGATATATATCATTGTCCATACATGGTAAATCATCCAATATTAAAGAAATGTTATGTAAAAATTCTACGATTAATGATATTTTATTAATATTTATATCACACTTTTTATCACAATTATATATGCTATTAAATATATCTATTAATATCATAGGTCGTAATCTTTTACCATTTTCTAAAGTGTACGATACTATTTCTTTAAATTTATCATTTTTTATTGTAGATAAAAAAATATCAATTTCATTATTAACTATACATTGATATTTGGTAATCATTATTATTTTTATATATATTAAATACTAATATTTTACTCAAATAAATTTTTAGTATTTAATAAGAATTTATCTGCATTTAAAACTACATACATATAAATCATTATTAAAAATTGTGTACCAATTAAAAATCTACCAATATAGTTTATTCTTTCATATTTAACTAATTCTTCTGATTTGATATTCAACCTTTTTTCTAAAATTTTTTTCTGTTTAATCAAATCATCATTTTCAATAGTTTTAGAATTGGCAAACACTTGCTTATTATGTTCCCTAGTTTCAACTGTTTTTAATTCATTTGATATTTTTTTAATCTTATAATCTAATTTAACATTTTTACGAGTAAGAATGTTATTTCTATTCATTACTTCTTCAAACATTACTATAAATTTATCTTTATCTCGAAACTTTTGTTTGTTACTACTAGTATTAATTGGATTTTCTAATTTAAATTTAGATAATTCATCTCTCACTGCTGATACTTCAAAAATATTTTCATCATCCGAGTAGTCAGATTCGACATCTGAATTTTCAACTTTATTAGGTTTATAATTTTTTAGCTGGTCTTGTAATTCTACTAAAGCTTTTTGGGTAAAATCCTTACCACTTGACTCATATTCTTCCATAGTCATTTTAGAATTCATTATTAATATTAATAATATTATTAATAATAATTTAATTATCAATTTTATTGTTTTGAAATTATTATTAATAACCGGCAAAATATTTATCGCAAGAATAACTACTATTTTTAGTATATAGTAATATACATAGTATTTAAATGAGTAATTTATGTTAAATTAACAGTTTTCCATATAGGACTATTGTCAGAATCTAAAGCAACACAAATCTGTAATGTAGAATTTGTTCCATTACTATATAAAAATAAAGAACCAGGTACTGCTTCGTTAGGTGTTGTGCTAGAATTACTACTAGCAACCATACCAGCAAACATATATTGTTGTTGTTGCTGTGTATTATTTTTACTACCTATTTTATAATATAATGAATTATAATTATCATTAACAGAATGGTCGTGTGTATATATCTGTACCGTATCTTCTATACCTGTATTAGGTAATAATTGTGTTTTATTAATTGATAATACACCACTCGAATTATTATCTAAAGAAGTTTTAAACGTATTATCTACTTGGTGTGAATTACCAATAATGACATTATTTTTACTATCAATACGTAAACCTTCTTTTAAAGTTCCAGACACACCTGTCCATATACTAAAATCTGTTTCTTGACTAATAATTTCACCTATTTTTTGAGTATTTTTATAGAAATCTAATTTTATACCACCACCTGACTCAAACCTTCCTAATAATTCATTATTAGTAGATTCGGTAGTGATATGTAAATAAGCAGAAGGAGTCCAATTAGAATCTTTATTAGATATACCTAATTTCCCTTCTTTATTTAATAACATTCTACGATTAATTATACCATCCGAATTACTCACCCAAAATTCCATCATACCAGATGCATTTTCACCAGTTTCGTTAGCAATATCGGATACATCTAATCTACTTGATATTCTATTTAATTCGTTAAAATTATTCCAAAATGACATTTGGGTTAGAAAATATTTGTAACTACTTGTACTATAAGTATTATTTTGTATCATAATTTGTGGTTTATATGTTGTACTATTACCTACAATATTTAATAATGAATTAGGATATGTATTTGTTTGAATATTTCCAATAACTAATCCATCTTTATTAATTCTAAAATTACTATCATATAAATTATTTGAATTATACCACTGAATATCTAATTGTTGATTGCTTGAGAAGGTATTACCACTACCCGAATATTCTATTTTACATATTTTATTAGTTATATTATTATAATTAGTATTAAAGTTAATACCAGATTTAAAATTGTTATCAGTACTTGATGTTAACGTTATTACAGGATTGGTATCACTAATATCCAATAATGATTTAGGTTCAATATTGTTTATACCTATATTTCCAATATAATCCATGTTTAACGAAACATTATTATTATTATTTGTAGCAGTAAATATAGAATGTTCAATACTAACGATTATTAGACCTAATAAATTACTAGTTAATACTGGACTAAATGTTATCTCATCTGATGTTAAATTTATAATTTTATAGTATATAATATTATTAGTATCTAAAGATGATGTAAACTTAAGGGAGTCTCCTATTTTTAAATCTCTTATTATTACTTCTAAACTAGTATTTATCTTAATAAAATTAGTATTATTTATTTTGTTTTCTCCTAATACACCAGTAAATTTAAATATATTACTTTTAGTTGTATCGCCAATGAGCCTAAAATTAGTGACTCCTTTATTAGTAAAAGTAGTACCAATATTATCAGTATATAAATTATTATTTGCTACTAAAATTTTAAACTTTTCATTGTTAACTTCTATTTTAGAAGTATTTAAATTATTATGTAAAAATTGGATATTAGAAATATCATTATTAGAATTAGAAATATTAATATTAGGTTTATTGCCATGCAATTTTATTTCATTATCTGAAAATGATAATAATGAATCATATTTGACAGTATTAGAATTCAAATAGCCTACTTTAAATATAGACTGTTTAGGATGATTCAAATTAAATTGATATAATTCATAACTATTACTATTTAATATGCCATATAATACAACAAATTGTATATTATCATTATTATCTTGTATATTAAAACAGGTTGGATTTAAAATATTTTTATTAGTTAAATAAGTCTTTTCTGTATCCATTTTATTTAAATTTACATCTAAAAATTGATAAAAAATATCTAAATTGTTTGTGGTTTCATTTTTACTATTCCATGATATTAATACTACATTATCTGATATATCCATTATATTTTTTTGATTATCGGTTAATACAATATCTGTAGTACTAATCTCATAATTATTAGATAAAATATCTATCATAATAGGTGTAGTGTTAATACCACTCATATATTTAGTTATACTCGTACTATTAGAATTAGAAGTATATGATACATCTACTTTTATACAATCTATTTTATATAAATCATCCGATAACGTTATATTATATTTATTATTACCTAAATTAGTAATTAATAATATTTTTTGTATATAAGGATTACTAGAATCATTTATCTCTATTATATCACCTACATCAAAAGTTTGGTCGGTTTCTATATTAATAATTTTAGATACATCTGATGCAGCTAATACAGTAGCCATGATATTTGTACCTAATTTTTTAATAGTGGTATTATTTTCTGAAAATTTAGAATATTTAGGATGGAATCTAGTATACCAACTAAAATATATATTAGTATTTGATACGTGAATATTATAATCAAATACTGTGTGTCCTAGATTACTTAATGGTGATGTAATTGAATTATATGTAATTTCCAATACATTATTTTTATCAGTATTAGGTACAATATTTAATATATCTGAACCAGATATTTCTAAAATTTTATAGTGAATATTATTTAAAGTATACGTATTTGAATTATATACCCAAGAACTTTCTGCTTGTTGAATCCAACTAATAACAAATACATCGGTTGTAGTTAAACCCGTAACATTTAATTTTTTTATTTTCGAATTTAATTGGTCGAAATTAGATGCTATTGTATTAGTACTCCACTCCATTGCCAATTCACTTATATTCGATATATCATATGTTACTGAATTTATAGATATATCTATATCAATATTAGTTAAATATCTATATACTATTCTAGAACCAATATTTGCACTATTTCTTTTGCTCCAAGAAACAATTACTCCATTAATATTATTAAGATATTCAATATTTGGTTCTGTACCATTTATTAGATTTATAGAATTACTATCAGAAATTTCAATATTAGATGAACTATTCGGATAACTAGTAACTAATGTCCAATTGGTTAAAGTACTAGTTCTATAAACTAACTTACAATATGTTCCATAAGAAGTATTATTATATTTTTGTGTCCATGTTACAGCAATAATTTCGTGTGTATCTAAATAATATACTAATTTCGGATTAGGTAATACAGTTACGTTATCTGAAGTATAATTAATTGTTTCTACTGCACTACCTAATATAAAGTTAAATGGATGTCCATCACTGCTAAATTCTTTAAAATATATTTTGAATTCGGTGTTATTATACTCATCTACTTGTTTTGTGTACCATACAACAAAATATGATTTATTATTTTTAGTATATACATTGTAATCCATCAAAATTATACCATCATCCAAATTAATTTGGATATCCTTAATTATATTTTTAGAAATAGTAGATTTGGTTACATCTAATAAACTATTACATGGCCGTTGGTCACCTATAGACATACAACCATTATTATTAAATTTATATTTAGAGTTGTTATTCATATTTATATTTAAATCTTTATTTCCAATAATATCTAGATTATTATTATTTGTTATAGACATTTTAAAATCATCTACTACATTAAAAGACGATATATCTGAAACTATATTTTGAATCGATATTTCAGGGTGAATCCAACCATTATGATAATTAGATGTTAAATAAATACCATTAGAATATATACCATTCGAAGCATTTAATAAATCAGAATTAACTGATTTATCTAAACTAATTTGAAATTTTTTATCAAAAATTAAATTATTTTCTTTACCATAAATAATATTATCATTTGACATCTTTATTCCAGTATCTAGACCTATTTGTATTTTATGTAAATTATTATTAACAACATCTGTCGGCAAACCATTCGATAATCCAGCAGATATAATAACATCGTCTGCTGCTATTAAATATATATCATTACTACTTATAGTATAATTATTTGCAGTATTTGTTATATTTCCTATTACAGATGTGTTAGGATTTGTTAAATCTAATACAAAATCTTCACATGTTAATTTTACACTTTTGGAATTTAATGTAATATCCGAAATACTATTAAGCTCCATATCGCCAGTATTTTTTATAATCATACTAGCATTATTACCACTCTGTAAAGTCAAATTACCACTTTCTGTATCTAATACCAAGTTACCATTTTTAACTTTAATATTAGAATTAGTTACAGAATTTAAACTAAAATTATTATCCATGGATAATAAAATTTTATTTAATGTAGAATTCATATTGCCAGATGAATCGATATTAAAATAATTACCATCTTCATTAAATATTTTGATACTATTAAAATTTGGACTTAAATTAATATTAGACATTATACTATAATATAAAAAAAGTCTTTAATATTTTTTTTTTTACTTATCGAATTTAAATGATAAACTATGTTTAATAAAAAAAATAAATATAATCTATTATTATATTATGGGAGGTGGATTAATGGAACTAGTTGCCCGTGGAGCCCAAGATATTTATTTAACAGGGAATCCACAAATCACATTTTTTAAAAGAATTTATAAGAGACATACTAATTTTTCAATCGAGTCGGTAGAACAAACTTTCTCAGGGGATGTAAATTTTGGTTTAAAAAGTCAATTAGTACTTAAACGTTCGGGAGATTTAGTATCATCCATAATTTTAGAAATAGAATTACCTAAAATTTCTAGTTCTGATAATACAGTTTCTTGGATAAATAGTATAGGACACGCTTTAATAGAAGAAGTAACTTTAGAAATAGGTGGGACACTTATTGATAAACATTATGGTGAATGGTTAGAAATATGGTCTGAATTATCATTAGATTACTCCAAACTACCTGGATTTAAACATATGGTAGGAAATATGGGTTCTTCTAATGGTACAAAAGGTCCTTATACATTATATATACCTTTACAATTTTGGTTTTGTAGAAATATAGGATGCGCATTACCTTTAATTGCGCTACAATATCACGATGTTGTAATCAATGTCAAATTTAGAAAATTTGATGAATGTTGGACTAATAATTCTTTAAGATATTATGATGCATACCAACAAAATGATAAAATAATAAGAGTTAAAGGTGATTATTTTAATCATGATGTAGATGTAGGAAAATACTTTTACTGGCCAGATGGTTCATATGATATAATTAAAGAAGTAAAAGATAGTAATGGTAATTTTACTACTATAGGTACTGAAGCAACTGTTTATAGTAATCAAAATATAGGTTCACAATCTAATCCTAAATTTAGTGCTTATCTTAAAAGCAATACAGCTCCATTAAATGGACCTAATGGAGAAGAACCTAAAGTACATTATTCTATATTAAATTGTAGAGCTTTTTGTGACTATATATATTTAGATACTTCAGAAAGACGTAAATTTGCCCAAATGAAACATACATATCTAATTGAACAATTACAGTTTAATGGTAATAAATCTTATATAGAAGGTCAGAAATCTGAGAAAATTGGATTAGATTTTAACCACCCGACAAAAGAATTAATTTGGATACAACAGTCAGATTCTATAAAAGTAAATAATAATTGGTTTAATTTTAGTGATTCCAATGACTCTAATACTAGGTCCAATGAACCCATCGATAATGTAATTTTATATCTTAATGGACAAGAAAGATTTTCTCAAAGAAAAGGTAGTTATTTTAGAATGGTACAGCCATATTTAAGACATACAAGAATTCCATCCGCAGATGATACTAAATATATTTATACATATTCATTTGGAATAAAACCAGAAGAACATCAACCTAGTGGTACATGTAATTTTAGTCGTATTGATAATTCTGATATTCATATTGAGTTCAGAGACCCACAAAAATATGATCCTAATTCGGCACCTATTCCAAGTGGGAGTATAAGAATTTATGCTTTAAACTATAATATATTACGTATTATGAATGGAATGGGGGGCTTAGCATATTCTAATTAATAAATAATACACTAATATTTGTTTAATTATTTACTATAAGAAAACCAATCTAATAATATTATATTTTAGTAAAATGAATAAACTATCATAAATTAGTTTAATGCTTGAAGTTGTTTATTTTAATTATTTAAATAATATACCATGAGTATTTTTACATAGATGAAATTTTAAAAATGTAAATAGGTAATAAATAATACAATAATCCGTTAAATTCAAATACATTATTGAACAATTTGTTTAAATGGATAAAATTTGGTCTTATTTCTATTGAAAAAATAATTTTAATAATCTGATATTAATTATTTTACAAAACTAGGTGTAGATAATTTATATTAGTTAATTGATTATTTAACAATCATAATTTATATTAAATAAGTAAATAATAATATAATTATTTATTGGATATATGTAATGTCTAATAAATATTTAATTTTAACGGTTTCTTTAGGCAACCGACCGTGGTTTAAAAGAGTAAAAAAATTAATGAAATTATATGCCAAAAAATGTAACTCTGATTTTCATGCAATTACTGATAATTTTCAAGGAGATCTTCAGTCTAGAATACGGAAACTAGATGTTTCTAATTATTTAGAAAAATATGATAGAGTACTCTATTTAGATGATACAATAATCATAAATCCTTATTCACCTAATATTTTTGATATAGTTCCAGATAATATGTTAGGTATAGTTTTAGAAAAAAAACCCTATTATAATAAAAAAGATATATTGTTGCAATCATTAAGATACTATAATTCACATATTCCAAAAAATATTACAGAAGATAATTATATATGGTTTAATTCTGGTGTTATTCTAGCTTCTAAAAAACATAAAAAAATATTTAATAAACCAAATAAAATCATTAAAAAAATAGGAAATTATGTAGACCAAGCAATTTTGAACTCTAATAGATATAAATACAATTTACCTATAATTGATTTAGGTTTAAAATATAACTATTTAGGTACTCGCATCACTCTACAAGACCCATATAAATTAGACGATGTCGACAATATTTATTTTTATCATGTAACTAGGGGGCTACCCAATAGGCAACGGAAAAGAGCATTTGAAAAGATATTAAATATATATGGTTATTGATTAGACACGTGTCTATTAATTCGGTTTTTAATAAATTTATACCCATTCTTGATACTTTCTACTGAACCCCAAAATTCAATATTTTTTGTATTTTTATTATACCAAATTAAATCTAAATTATAATTAGTTGTAGTCATTTTAAAATAACACCCATCATTACCAATAATTTTCTTAATTATAGACAGAGGGACCTGCGAAACATCATACATACCTTGATATATATTATTAGGATGTATACTTTCTAAATGGTATAAAAATTCAACAGAAAGTATA
>Ga0209634_1001830_pt1 | contig 15218 bp, 12 predicted proteins | sample LinPmetageLP40_FD_184043 | JGI IMG/M metagenome (GOLD analysis project Ga0209634, IMG submission 184043) | Marine viral communities from the Pacific Ocean - LP-40 (SPAdes) (version 2) | ecosystem: Environmental > Aquatic > Marine > Oceanic | place: Pacific Ocean | collected 2010-08-26
TTAAACATCTTAATATAACCTGGATGTATTACATCGAAGTTACCAGCGATTATTCCCATATTATATTTTTCTTTTATCATAACTTTATTGATATTTTAGTTACCAATTCTTTTGTATTTTTTTCAACTTCTTCAAATCTACAAGTGTTCAAACCATCTATGTTAGAATCTATAAAATCTTTTCTAACTTCATTATAGTATTTTATTTGGTTTTTACGAGTTTCCGAATGTACCCATTTATTACCAATAGAAGAATTTGATTTATGTTTTAGAGATACAAACCTAGAATCTCTTCTTATTGGTTTTGGTAAATATGTTTTAAAAGATTGATTATATTTTTCAATTTTAACATTATTAAGAGATACAGAGTATTCTCCACCAATATCAATTACTTCATCTGATGATGCAAGTTGTGGATTAACTTGTGAATATAAAAATTCACTTGATTTAAAGTTACCAAAGTTTCTTAGTTTTATTTTTGTTGGGTTTTGGTAAATTTCTATAACTTCTTCTGAAGATAATGAAATATCATATATCTCAATATTGGATATAAATCCGAAAAAGAAATCTTTATTTGTTTTTATATCATTTGATGCACCTACAAAAATCTCATCAGAAGATAATTGTAGTACTTCTTCTGCCATGGTAACACTATCAATTAAAATACCATTTAAATAAAAACTAATAACATTCTCATTAGAATATGTCATACATAAGTGTGACCAAGATTCTCCCACAATATCAGTAGTTATTGAATATGGAGTTTTTTCTAAATCATACATTTGGCAAAAGAATCTACGAAAGGAATTATAAAACAATCCTATGTTATGACCAGGTATAGAAAATATAGGAAATTCATCATAATCTTTATTTTCATTTAACTTTATTTCAGATGGCTTTACAAATACAGATATAGAAAATTCATCCTGTAATAAAGAAGATGTTGATTTGGATTTATATTTTATAAAAGAGTTATCTCCACTAAATTTAAATGTTTCAAATTCTGTTACGCTACCATTTCCATTTATTTCATTATCCAATTCTAAATTTGATTGAAGACATCTAATAAGTAAATCATCATCTTCAAATCCCCATCCCCAATAATCATTTGAGAAACCATTGATAGTTTTAAAATCTTCTTTTGTAAACATTGTTACCCCACCGAAGTAATCAAAGAATGTAGTTTCGTAATCATGCTCCTGTAAGTGAGTTGCTAAATGAAGTGGGTTATCTGAATAAGAATAATCCACATCTTCAGGTAACATATCTACATCATGAAATACAAAATAATCACATCCTTTTTCTACGGCGTGTTTGTATCCTACATTCAGAAGTTTACCTCGGTTAAAAGGTTTATCATCTACTTGTTCAATAATGAAGATTTCGTAATCAATATCTTTAATATAATTTTTCATATGAGATAAGAACCTTTTTAATTGGGATTCTCTATCTCTATATGGAACTATTATACCAAGTTTATGATTTACTATCGTCTCCTTGAGTTTCTTTGTTCTCTTGGATTCTTTCGGCATCTCTTGATGGTCTATTTGTTGTTCCTACTGTTTTAGCTTTTGCAATCTGATAGAATTCATTTAAGTACCATTCTAAACGTTCTTGCCACATATCAGCATCTAATTCATATACCCAATCGTTGATATCACCAAGTGATTCGGAAATTCCTTCTAATGCCTTTACTCCTCTTTCTTCAAGAGATTTTTCGGTTGATTTATTCTTCTCTGCCATAATTGTAATTTAATTTATTTTTGTCAATTAATTCTTCTTTAAGTTTATCGAATATAATTCCTTCGATGTTGTTTTTATCTATTGGATGTGAAGATTCTTCAATCCAATCTTGTAACCTGACTGGTTCCCAGTTCATTCCTTCGAGTTTTCCTTTTATCGATGCAATTTCTCCTTTATCAAAGTCCATTTTACCTTTTAACTCATTTAAAGTCCACTCTAACTTTTCTATTTCTACGTTTCTCATATCCATATCATATGAAAGCTCAGATACTTTAACATCATTTTGCTTTATTTCTTCATTTATATCATCAATATTTGTTTGATTATCATAAAATCTTTCAAAATATTCACCAATATGTGAATTGGGATGTTTTGATTTTTTTAATAAAGTTTCTATAATTAATATAATCTTCATAAAGATAGCATTATCTTTTTCAGAAGGTTCTATTATATCTTTAATATTGGTATTGATTTCCTCAAGGAATCTTACTACCTTTTCGTTATGTAACAATTCTAATAAGCTCATATCCGTTTCTTTTTATTTTATCTAATAATGTATATTTTATAGTAGATAATCCGATGGATTTATAATCCAATTTATCAGTAACTACTTCGTGAAAGAATATATCTGAATTTTCTAACACATCAGGATTATACTCATAGTAATTTTTAATTATATTACTATCATTTTCATGTATAAGAGATTTATACTTTCCTTCTAATCTAAATGGAATATAAATTTCATCAGATAATCCTACTTTTTCATTTTTTGTATTTATACTACCATTCAATAAGCAGTGATTTAAAAATACTCCTTGGTCTAATATAATATTTCGAGAATATGCTTTATTATAATCCAAGTAAATTACAGGTGTTAATCCAAATCTTGTAATAATATCATTTATAGAGGTATCTTCACCATAATAAAGTTCATCCCTAACTGTACTATTTAATACAGAATCAAATACTAACATGGATGATATTGCAATTTCACTTTGATTATCTGAAATTTTTATATGCTTATCTGTATAATCAAACATTTCAAATGATTCTCCAATCGGTTCTGATATTTGGGGTTTTCCATTTAATGTTATTGATATAGTTTTTTTCTTAAAATCATATTCAAATATAACATGATTCCAAATATTTTTGAAATAGTTTGAAACTACTTGTTTATGTTTATTATTAACATCCCATACTTGGCCTATAATTTGATTACCATTATTTAAGAAAATACCAGAATCATATCCCTCAAAACAAAATAAGTTTTTTTGAGAAGTTTGTGGATATCTATCATTAAACCAAAAAGATATTGTAAATGATTTTTTTGTAATATTTTTACTTAATGGATTTAATGAACCATATAGATAAGAATCTTTATTAAATTCTGCAACCTTTAAATCATGTATTAGTGGGTGTTTTGATAATTGTACATTTTCAATTCTATGAGGCAATGTATCATCTTTATCATATGTAGAATATGTTTTATTTTTATCATAATACTGCTCCAAATATACTCCAGCAGTTTTAAGTCTATATAACAAATCTAAATCTTCAAATCCATATCCCCAATATTCATTTGAATATCCATTAACTTCTTCAAAATCTTCTCTACTAATTAATACAACACCACCAAAGTATTGTGGATATGGAAGCTTATAATCATGAGCTTCTACATTTGTTGCCAAATGAGTTGGTGATTCTGGATATCCATAATCACATTCATCATTTATAGGTAACATATCTACATCATGAAATGCAAAGTAAGTATATTCTTCACCAATTTCTTTACAAACTACATTACATAGTTTACCATAATTAAATGGCCTTTCATCAGTTTGTTCTGCAATAAAAATAGTGTATTCAATACCCTTATCTTTAAGGAATGAGTGCATATGTGGAATAAAGACATCCAAGTGGTCTTGTCTATCTCTATACGGAACAATTATCGCTAACTTATCTATCATATTTTTACTATAACATCTGAAAGTTCTTTCCACTTTGTATAATCAAAGTAAGAATTATCTTCCATTTTTTCAAATATAAATTCAGGATTATTAATATCGATTTTCCAATCGTTAATCTGAATTCCCCTATACATCTTTTTATATTCCTTCCAAAAGGAATAATCTTTTTTTGTTTCCGATACTTCTTTTAATCTTTCAAGAACTGTCGAATCCCATTTAAAATGATGAACTTGTACAATTCCTTTTTCTATTGGATATCTCTTAGGATGATTCCATCCTCGTTCTCTCCATGTATCACTATCATCAATTTTTGCGAAATGTTGTCCTGGTGTTACATCCACCGAACCTTTCATTACACAACATTTATTCGGCATCGCACCACTCATTGGATATCTAAAAAATCCTGCAAGTGGAAACGATTTCCAAATATCAGTGTCCTTCTTTACTAAAGGAAACTCTCCTCCCTCTCCTATCCTATCGAGGAATCCTCCTGTTATAAATTCCCATCCATTTTGTTCACAATCTAATATCATTTCTCTGATATCAGTTGGATAGATATGAAATTCATCGTCATCCGAAACCACCCACCATTCATCGGGTTTGGTTTGTTTAACTTCGTTGTATAATTGAGTCACTCTTTCCCAATTAAATTTTTCTTCGGTAACTATCTTGTGGGGTTTGATGCCAAGACTGATTACATCTTCTAATATACCATCAAGGGTATTTTGTCGGTACACCACTACATAAATTTCATCTACGATATCTTTGTAGTGATTTATCATATGTGGTAGAAGTGTTGTATTATGACCAACTACTGTAACTAAGTTTATTTTTTGCATCTTTGAATAAATGTTATTCCAGTTGAAGATGGTCTACTTCTAAATATACCATTATTAAAAAAGTTGAAAATTTCCCACTCTTTATTTTCTTTTAATTCTGCTATAAGCTTAGAAGGGCCGTTAGCGAATTCATCATGATGTTCTTGTACCGAAACATCTTCTGTTACTATATGTTCTTTTTCAAATGATTCATCTGTATCATGTATTGAAATAATTCCATTCGGTGAAAGTATTTTAGAATATAATTCAAAATCATTTTTTACGTCTTTATATGAATGTCCTGCATCAATATGTAAGTAATCTATCTTAATATCTTCTTTAACAAAGAAATTATAATATGCATTTTCTGTGGTATCTAGTATAATTCTACAAGGAAAGTTTTTTCTGAAGAATGAGTCTTTATCTATCCAATCAGTATATCCACCAATTCCATTGGATGCATCAACCAATATAGTTGTACCACAATCACCCCATTCCATAGATTTTTCACCATCAAATATACCATGTTCGTGTAAGTCTATTCTTGCCTGAGATATTATTCTTGGAATAAATCCACCTCCACTTCCCAAACATACACAAGTTTTTGCTCTCATATATTGTATAACAGAATAAACCAATAACCCATCTCCAAGATGGAAATCAGTTGCACCATGTGTCCATCTGTAATTTACAGGAGAATGCTCGATGTATTCAATATTGTTTACATCTTTCTTTTTCGTTGTATTGTTAGAGAAAAAGTCTTTTATGAGATTGTAGTTTATGATACTCATTATATATAAATATATAAAAATATATTAAAGAATAAAATTAAGTGATATATGACATAATATCATTCTTCCATTTTTTTCTATTATCAAATGACATCATATAAGTTTTTAATTTAGCAAATTCAGAAAACCTTACTTCAAACGTATCTTTGTTAATTTGCTTCACACATTTATCAAATTCATTTTTAGTACTTGCTCTATATTTGTAATCAACATCTACTGCCCAATCTGAATGTATAATTGGTAATTTACCGTAATCAACTGCTTGAAATATCGAATACCCAAATGGTTCTTTAAAATAAGCTCCATGGAATATACCAAAATCCTTTTTCATAAATGTGTCGAGAATACTTGGTGACCATTGATAGAATTTAATGCCTGGAAACGTATATGTAGTTGTATCTTTTAAATTTATAAAATCATGTCTACTTGACAATATAAATCCACCATGTCCATGCATCCAATGCATACATTTTCTAGTTTCTGCTCTTGATGCAAATCCTATATTGTTATTGTTTACATCATCGCTATAGGGAACATTGTGTTTAAATTCATAAAAATTTGGAACAGAGTATGTGTAGTTTGGGAAATCTTTTACCATTTGAGTTGGATTATTACCTACCCATATTCTATTATCAAATGTTTGTAAAAACTCTTTATAAAACGCAGAATCAACTTTTGTGTTAAATTGTAACCTTTTTAATTCAGGTTGATGTTTTAACACCTCCTCCATTTCACTTGGATATGCATGAACAAATATTAATTTAAATTTATTTTCATATTTCCAAATGTGTTCTCTTTTGTGATAATGAGAATGTAAATAATATATCTCTGAACACTCTTCTAATAAATCATTTGTTATTTCTGCATCATCACCATGGAAATGCCAATCTAAATCATCTGGTAATGATGTTGGGTCAAAGTTAGCTGGTCTTTTAGAATCAATTAACAATTTCCAATGTTTTCTCCACTTAATTCCTTTCCAAATATTTTCTATAAAATGATTTGTCCATATATCAGCACCACCTTCGATAGTATTACCACATCCAGTAGTAATCATTAGTTTCTTACCCATTTTTTTACCATCGGTAGGATTTCTTAATCTTTCTTCAAATGGAAGTTCATTATTAATTTTAGAAACGAGAACATCGGTATCGATAAATTCATCAGAACTTATTAGATAATTTACTAAAGATGATGTTAGTTCTTTTTTTTCTTTTTTATATAACTTCATTATTGTTTTTTGTTATATTTCGCATTTCATCATCGCCATAATAAAGTTTTAGTGATTTTAGATATCTCTTGGATTCAATATTTGTTTGATTAAACGCGGTTATATATTTTTCCACATATGTATCAATTTCAAACTGTAATTCGATATCATCAATATTTCTTTCATTCGTTAGAGTTTGTTCTATTTTTTGACCTTGAGAACATTCTACTATCATTTTTAATTCTGTCATTTTATTATGGTTTAGTTGGCCAATTTACATTAAATGGGTCTGATTGGTTTGTTATATCTCTTAATGATTGTCTATATATAGTCCATTCCTCAGTTAGTGTTTCAGTATCCTGTAATGCAAGGTAATCGGTTTCTGAGAGAAGTTTATCTCTTTTTTTTCTTACATAATTCCATCTATCCTCGGTAACCTCTTCAATTTCTTTTGTAGATAAATTTTGAATAGAATATGTTTTAACATATACAGAACCACTTTGTACTGGTGTGACTTCTATTACATCTTGGTGAACACTATGTGATACTATTGTATCTGATTCAACTACACAAAAAATACTTGAGGATATTAATGTTTCAGTAGTCTCTTCTTCAAACGAATATAATTTTTCATATGTAGTAGGATTACTTAAAATATACTCATCTATATCATATGGATAAATTATATCCGAACCTGATATTTTTAAAAAGTTGTTATCTATTTTCATTATTATTATTTTATATTATTACCAAGAGTTAGTACCTCCATCATCATGTCCTACTAAAATCCAACCACCATCATAGTTTCTGGTGTTGTTCGCATTTCTAAGAGTTTGTTTAAAAAAGATAAGTTGAACACAATGTCCACCACTTAAGGTGTACCATCCATTATTATCTCCACGACCTGATAACCCTTCTATATATGCATTTCTATCATGGTTGGTGTTAAAAAGAAAGAGTACAGTTCCATCTGGTATATCTTCAACATCATAAGTATCCGTAGAATATTGGTAAGTTCGTGCTCCATTTGGAACAGATGTTGCTGTACCAAACTGTCTATGTGGAAGTGCATAGTATTGTTGACTACTTGAAGAACCAGGAGATAATGTAAAAGATGCTCCTTGCATTGGATTTATATAATTGGGAGAACTAGAACTACCACCCGATGATGGAATACTATATCTCTTGAATTCTGGTGCGGTGTAAAATTGATTTTGTGACCTTCCATAGATGGTAGTATTACCATTCCACGCATAACCAAGTTGATTGAATCCAAGTAAATTTGTACGTCCTTCTGTATTAAGAACTGTATCATCCTTGTCCTCTTGTCTAAAATTACTCTTACCACCATCTACTCGTAATAATGCAAAAGTCCATGCACCTGGGGTTGTTCTTTCTATTTTAACAAATTGGTCTGAATTTGTTAATGCTTGGAAACCACCACCGGACATTTCAATAAAGTTTGATGGTTGTGCCAATGTAAAACTTTCATCTAATCCACTAATAGCATTACCACGTTGGGTTGAATTCTGTACAGTTGTATTTGTACTAGTAGTACTAGTTCCATCTAAAGTGTATTTTGTTCCTGCTCTTGCTTGTACTACCGATTTGTGTATAAATCTATATGTTCCGGTAGATGCAATATCTACGGTAGCTGTTATTGGGGTAGCTGTTGGATAGTAATAACCATTTGCTGCAGAAGTATATCCTGATTGATATTGCCAATTATAGATTCCGGTTCCAGTTGCTTGATAATAACCACCCATTGTTGTTTGACCTCTTTTATAGGCATATCCCAATTGAATTTCCTTAACCTCAGACCAAGTACTTCCATTTAGTTTTTGTAAACATAAATAAACGTAATGGTAAGTATATGCAGGATATGCATAAGATTGATAAGTATATGTTGTATAAGGAGGTGTAACTTGTCCACTTGGATTTCCTGTTGTTACGGAAACACTTGGTGGATTAGTTTGTACAGTCCAAGTAGGTATCGCTGTTGAATATGTATATAAATCAGATAATGCATACTCACCAACTGTGCTAATTGTTATATTACCAGAATCTGGTGTACTAAATGAAGTTACTTCTCCTTGTGCACCGGTAGATGCATTCGAAGATACATATCCTGTTTGTGGAATACTAGCACCTGGTTGATTGTTGGCGTAACTCGCAATGTAAGTATCACCAGAACCAGGAGTGGTTAAACTATCATCCGCGTTAATTTGTGCTTTAAGTTCATTAGTTGAATTAAATAATGATATTTTTTTAGATGTTGGATTTAATATAATTCTACTATCAACATCTCGAAGTGTACCTTCGTTTTCAGTAGTATCGACAACCCAACTACCAAGTATTCCACTTTGTATATTAAATGAACCTGAAATATTTGCATCTTGTGCTGTCATATTTCCATCAGAATCTACATGAAAATTAGGATTTGCTTGGGTTGGTACACTTAATGTACCACCAATTACAGAACCACCTGATAGAGTTCCTGTAAATGTACCATCTCCCCTAACAGTTAATTGTTCAGCTGATGCATCCCAGCTTAATCCACCTTGAGACCCACTTAGATAAAAATCACCATTACTGGCCATATAAGTTTGAAATTCTGTTCCATTATGATATCCAAGATTTGAAGAATTTAAATTTAATCCAGTTTGTGCAGTTGAGGATGCTAATGCAAATCTATTTCCACTATTAGAAGTACCAAATGCATATGATGATGGGTTTGCATCACCAGGAACTATACCATCGGCAGTTTGTTGAGCAAGTGATGCCGAAGCGGCCGCATTTGCAGCAGCAGTTGTTAGAGAACCAGTTGCTGTATTTAATTGTGATATTGTATCAGCGGTAGCTCCACCGGTAATTACAACCTCTCCTGAAATAGCTAAAGTACTACCATCCCATTGAAGTGCTCCACCAGTACCACCTAAATAAAAGCCTCCATCACTTCCCATAAATGATGCAAATTTAGTTCCATCATAATATCCAAGAAATTGAGAAGTTAGATTTAATCCTGTTTGTGCTGATGCACTTGCAAGTTCAAGTACTGAACCAAATGAATAAGTTGATGGATTTATAAGTGAACCTGTATTAGCATTAATACCATCGGCAGTATTTTGAGCAGTATCCGCGGAATTTTGAGCATTTGATGCGGAAGTTGCTGCATTTGCGGCGGCGGTTTGTCCTGCATTTGTTGCATTTGTTTCAGCGGTTGAGGCCGCGTTTGAACCACTTGTAACTGCGTTTGCACCTGCGGTTGAAACAGAATCATTTGTTGCTGCATTTCCTCCTGTAATTGTTATAGAACCTGCAATTTCTAAATTTGAACCATCCCATTTTAAATACCTACTACCATCTGAATTTACTAATGATTGTCTGTAATTGGTTGTTCCACTATTATCAAATGAACCAATAAAGATTCCTGCTGCACCATATACACCTTGTGTAGTTTGTCCTAATGAAAAATATGGGTGGGTACTTCCACCATGTAAAGTTATGTTAGCAGTAGATACTCCACCATTATCGTTTGTTCCAACGTTTAATGTATTTTGTACATAAGATTCTTCAAATATTGCAATTTTTGCAGCTACAAATAAATCTTGTGAACCAAGGGATTCCCAATTTGAACCAACTCCTGGAGGTCCTGTTGTACCAGATGCAGTTGATGTGTGTTGTGCGGTTGCTGCATAATACGTTCCACTATATAAAACAGAATCTCTTCTTGCAACACCAGGATTTCCACTATTACCATCATCAAATTGATATGCCCTACTCGCTTCCCATAATCCAGTATGTACAATACCTGGTCCTGTATTTCCATCTAGTGTTACAGTAGTAACATGAGTGAATGATTGTGTTTTAACAGTACCTTCACTATCTTTATAAGTAACATCATAAGTAGATGTTACAGGTGCAATTGAACTTGGTGTGTCTGGTGTTATAGTTCCATCATCGTTATTTGTACAATTTGCTATATTATCTATATAAAATGTTGAAACTGCATATGGGGAGCTATCATCATAGGCAAATGTTGTTGCTCCTTGTATAACAGAAAGTGAAATATTAACCGGAGCTCCGAAAGTTCCAGTATTCGTTCTAACTATATTTTGATTTGATATACTTGGAGTTACACTAACGGCATCTATACCAGTATCACCTGTTACCGATACGGCAACAGAAAAGTTCTTTTTTCTTGAAGTTGCTGCAAATCCAGATGAATCTGTAATAACAACGTTTACGAATCCATTTATTGATGATGAAGATGATGGTGTAGTTGGTTGTACTGATGCTGAAGTTGCTCCTTCTACTTTAGTTAGAGTTCCACCTGTGGTGCTATTTATATAAAAACTACCATGAGTATATGGTGAGGTGCTATCATAAGGTAATGGAGTTCCATCTTCATATACATGAACCAACACAGGAGATGGAGTATCTACTGATGAAAAATCTGCATTTGAATTAACTGTTTGAGTTTGTGGTTCGGCTTCAATTATAAGACCAGCAGATGCTTCTGAAAGTTTTGCTATGTTGAATTTTGAAGTTTGTGTTCCCAATGTACCTTCAGAATCTCTATATGATATCGTAGCGGTTAATATTGCATTTGTTACAGTACTTGCAAGAGAACTAACTTCTATTACATTTGTATTTGGGGTAGTATCCGTAATAGTTACATCACTTACACTGCCTTGATTATGAGTAACATTTGTTATTTTATAATCACCATTAGCTAAAGTTGCATTTTGATTATAATTCATTTCAGTACCACCCTCAAATGAAGTAATCGTAATATCTTGTATATTACCAGTCATAGTACCTGATGAATTAGCTGCAACTGTTTGTGCTACAGGAGTTGATTGTACACTAATCGTTGGTTGAGCATTTCTAACTCGTGTTACATTTGCAATAATATTTTTAGTACCAGATATCCCCTCACTATCTATAAAGTTTACGGGAATTGTTACTGTTCCACCATCCGAAGTCATTGATGATGCGTTGCTAGAAAAGGTTATAGTTGCTCCACTAACTGAACCAGTTAATTCATTTGTATAAACAGGTGTTCCAATTGAAATAAATCTCGAAGTACCTCCTTCTTTTGCACTTACAGTTATAGTTGATGGGCTAACTGAACCACTACCAACAGAATTTGCATTTATTGTTTGTGTTGACGGAGTTACAGAAACTTCTACGTTTGGTACAGAGTTTTTTGATTTTGTATAAGATACAACTTTTTGAAATGATTGTGAAGTTGCATTATCACCTGCAAGATATTCTATATTTAAATTTAATGAACCACTATCCTTTGAAACTTCAAAAGCAAATATTCCATACTCATTTGTTGTAGGAGAAGATGAATCTGGACTTACATTTGTACCACTAACTGATGTTATATCAAATGTATTTTTAGCTCTACCACCGGCAATATCATCGTGTGTTATTTGAGTACCACCGATAAACATTTGTACATTTCCCTTTGATGAGTTAAAGTCAGAAGTTACCTTACCGGTTGATTTTGCTGGAAATGATGTTGATTCGTTTGATAGTACAAGTGAAACTGCATCAAAGCTAATTACCTTAGATAATGTTATTTCATCAGAAAAATCTATATCAAATTGATTAGAACCAGTAAATGAATAGGTTACTTCATCAAAATTATTTGATGCAAATGATGACGAAAATTCTAATGCGGATATTGTGTATGTATCAATTCCAGTTGATGCATCAGTTACAGGTACAGATAATGGAGGAGTATTACTACCACTATTAACTTCAATTGGAGTTGTAAATGATGTTAAGTTTTTTCTTTGTGCCCTTACGGTTATACTCTGTCCACTTGGTTTTGGTGAAAGAGTTGTTGGTTCGTATATAAATTGATTTGCATTAGAAGTTACAATAAGTTGAGGTGCATTATCACCATCTTCTAATCTATATACAGTTTCAAATTCTTCTAGTTCTTCTATCGAAGCCGTATAAATAATAGAACCAACTCTAATAGAATCATCACTACCACTAAAGTTTGCAATACTAATAATTGCTCCTGCGTTAGTTGGGTTAGTTAAACGACCTGGATATTCACCAGTATATGATGATGGATTTATATATGTACCATCTACATCGAATGCAGAAGATGCAAAAGTTATAGAACCTGTTAGGTTATTTGTTGCTGTTTTAAATTGTATTTGTTGAAATGGTGGACTTCCTATCGAACCACTTGAAAATCTAAATGCATTTCTATCTGATTCAAATGTCATCAATTTATCACTCGATGGAAAATCATTTCCTCCTGTGAATGCCTTTGTTGTAGAAACATCAACGGGTATATAATTGTTATTTATATCATAAAACTCGAATTTGAAATCAAATGTTTCTATTGCAAGTTTTCTTGGAATATCTTGTATTAATGTGAATTCATCTGGTGAGAATGAGGTATCTTGTGCATTCTTAAGAGATACATTAGATAAATACCAATCAGAACCAACAATATCAAATTTTAAATGTGCATCGGATATTGTATTTGATGCCAATATATTTTGAGATAAATTTTGTCTTGTTCTGTAAATAGCAGAACCACTTGCTGTTAGGAAGTTTTGTTCATAATTAGAACCACTAAAATATACTCTTATTGTTTTATTGGAATCATCTAAAGCCCCACTAAGTAATGTTTTAAAATTTAAAGTATATTCAACATCTTTTGTAATACTAAAACTTTCACTTGTAAAAAGTGTCTGTACTCCTCCTACATTTTCATCATAATCTATTTTAAGAGAAGAATTTAATACAGTTGAATTTACATTAACTGGATGTGCATTTGATGAAGTGACCCAATAGTTACTTAAATTCGTTTCATCAAATCTACCATAAGATAACTCAGTATCAGAGTTTGTTGTTATATCTCTAAGTAATTCAGAAGATTCTAATTTAGATTCTTGTACAAATTGAAAATCACCAACAGCATTTCTTGATTTTCTAAATACCTTTACTCTAGCAACATCTCCTACAAAAGTTTTTAATTTCTTAAAATTAATTTTTGCAAATGAACCAGTTAAAGCAGAATCGGTTATAGTTTGTCCTTCTATATATTCAAATGTACTCGTATAATTTTCGGGAGTTGCAAATTCAGATACGATTCCATTGCTTGATGTGTATGGAGTATCAACCACTACTTCGGTTTCACTAAGTACTTCACTTACAATTGGATAATAGTTTAATGATGGTATAGATACCACATTCTCATCAATAGAAGAAGTCCATTTGGAATTATCTGTTACTAATTTATATTGAGTACTTGCTCTCCAAGATGATAAATCAGTACCAGCTGGTGGGTTTAGTGGAACTCCTACTACGGTTCCAGTTTGTGTAATTTGGGGAATATTTTTTGTAAATATGGGCTTTACAATCTCATCAATAGTAACATTTGGTTTTCTATAAAATCTAACAATTGCCTCATTTGATAAGTTTTTATTTACCTGAATACTACGTTCCCACTTTACGTTATATGTTTTTTTCCACTCACCAGGAATATTAATAGTTGCATTATTATCTCCGATATATGTTTTAAGTTCACCAAGTATTGTAATTTTACCAATACCAATTGGAGTATCATCATATACATGAACTGAGATTAATTTTGAATTTCCCTCATAGTATTCAGGAACACCATCTCCTGGTTCAAAGTATATTGGATTACCCTCTACATCAAGAATTTCTATTTTTACCTCAGTAGATTCTCGTAAGTGTACAGAACCTTCTATTAAGAATCCGTTTTTTCCACCTGTTAAAGATTCAGAAAGCTCAGTAATTCTAAAATATTCTGAGTTCTGTAAATCATCATTTTCAAATACTTGAAAATTTGTTAAGTTCTGAAAGGGTGAGAATTTTTTAATAATTGCCATATATAATTTCCAATTTACTTATATAAATATTTAATAAAAATATTTTCTTATATATATTATATAGAAATCTATATAACATGGGAAAATATACTACAATACAAGTTAAGAGAGAATTATATAAAGAATTACACGATTACTGCTGTGAGAACGGATATTCTAAAAGTGGATTAATCGAAAGGTTAATAAAACAAAGATTAAATACACCAAAGCCTACAAATGTTCTACGAGTAAATAATTAACTACTTTCCTGCATTATCTTTATCAGAAATAGTTATTTCAGATTCAGAACAGTAATTAAGTACAATATCTTTTATTTGAGGGATATCTTTCCATACAATACTGTGTTCAGATTTTGGATTATACTCTCCATTAACTAAATAAGTTACAATGGTATTATCTTCTAAGGATAAAAAACCATGTGCATATTTTGAATCAATAAGAATTGCTTGCTGATTATTTAAATGAAATGACTTAACCTCATTTGTTTCTAAATCATATAATATATCAATAATACTACCCTGTACAACTTTTAAATATTTTGTTTGTGGTGGGTCTGTTTGATAGTGCATACCACGAAATGTATATTTCTTTGTGTTTAAACTAATATTAGTTTGTTCCCATTTGATACAATCCATTGCTGAGAAAGAACCTCTATGGTCTTCAAATGTCGGTTGATTATATAACATTTTAATATTTTACGTTAGAGAATCCTTTTTCTTTTTTGATTGTCATCAAGTCATCTACTACATCTCTCATAGAATCTATGTGTGAGATAATCATTACGAAATCAAA